>ENA-OQET01000486-OQET01000486.1-human-gut-metagenome-genome-assembly--contig:-NODE-486-length-20978-cov-3.079900_pt1 | contig 20978 bp, 22 predicted proteins | sample MGYA00242800_ERZ504645 | MGnify/ENA primary metagenome ERZ504645 (study PRJEB26092, sample SAMD00036308) | human gut metagenome | host: Homo sapiens | study: EMG produced TPA metagenomics assembly of... | reverse complement strand
AAAAACCAAAAAGGCACACACCACAAAAGTGATATGTGCCATAAATAAAATTCTAAAATCTTATTTCAACTGTTTTGCTACCTTTTTTAGCTAAACTCTCTTACTTACAACAATTTATAGTAAAACCAACTTGAATCGTTGAAGTTTTTTTCTTCGTTATATTTGAAATCAATTTATAAGCATACCTAAACATCTTTCAGCCTGGTCAAATATATTATATCTGATATATTTAATTATTCAATCTTTACAAACATTAAACTTCTCGTTGAAGATCTTACGATGTCTTTGTATATAACATGTTAATGTAAGATGTCTTCAAAGTATCAACCTCCCTTTTATTAAACACTTCTATCTCATCGAACATGTCTGATTCTTGAACGTGATAGTAAACTTCTAACGTAGTTGATAAATGTTTATGCCCCATGAGTCGTTGTACTATTTTAACATCAATTCCTGCTTTAATTAAGTATGTACAGAAAGTATGTCGTAACATATGAGGATAGGGGTGTGGGAAATATATGGGAACTCTTTGTTCAACTATTGATAACAAATTCTCTTCCTTATTATAAGACTTTTCAAAATTATTTAATATTTTTTCAAATTGATATCTAGTTACCGGTGTTCCTAATTTAGTTGTAAATACTAAATCTCCAAATTTCTCTTCATTGCCTTTCCAATATCCATTGATCTTCTGCCTTTTCAAAAAATCTTTACTGATCTCATACCATTTTTTTAGAATAGCACCAACATCTTTCACAAAAGGAATTATTCTCACAGAATTTTCTGTTTTAGTTGATGACAAAAACAATCTCTTTTTTCCATCAGCGTAAAAATTCACCAATGCTCTGCGAATATAAATTATGTTTTTCTCAAAATCTATATCCTTCCACTGTAATCCACCAACTTCTCCAACTCGCATTCCTGTGTATAATGCTACATATAACATCGCATAATACCAATGATTATTTTCATAAAAATACTGCAATAATATTTCTTGATCGCTTTTAGAAAAGTACTGGTAAGAAATTTCTTTATCTTTTACCTCTTGAATACATCTCTTCTCATTAATCTTTTTATCTTTAAATGGATTAAATTTTATAAGGTTATAATCAATTGCTTTTTCAAAGCAATCATTCATATATCCTAAACAGCTATTCATAGAACTTACGGCATGTGTAGGATTTTTTGTCCAAGCTTCTAAAAAATCAATTACATCTAATTCTGTAATTAATTTTAATTTTGAATCACCAAATTGCTCTGCCATTATATTTTTATATTTCGATAAAACATTTACTGCACTCTGCTCTGCAAGCCGTGGTGCTTTATATTTTTCATACCACCACATAAACCATTCGTTTAATGTGGCATTTTTAAAAATAACTCCTGGGCCTTCTTTTATGATTTTTATTCTTTTATTAACTCTGCGTTTCAGTTGTTCCAGGTTCATATCAGAATCATAAATCTCTTCACCTGCAACTCCCTTTTTTGCATAGTATAATCCATTAGCTTTTTGATAATATCCTTTACCTAAATCTTCTCCATTTATACCTTTTCCCATTAGAGATCCTCCTTTAGCGAATCATCTTATGGTTCTAACTTAATCAATATACCATATTTATGATCCATGTTCTACTTCTTTAATGTTTTTTTCAGATAGCCACTTATCTAGTAGTCTTTTGTTTATATACCATCTATTTCCTATCTTTAAAGAAAACGTGCAATCTTTTGATCTTATCAATTCTCTGGCTTTTGTTTGACCAATTCCAAGATATGTGCAAAATTCTTTTAGTGTAAGTAATGGTTTATCTGCCAATTCAAGATACACATTTTTTTCTTTTTGTTTTGCAATCATAATTGCACCTCCAGTCATCAATAAATATTTTTGAATAGCAAAAAACATTCCTTATTTAAAACTGATCATATAAATAAGAAATGTTTTTTCAACGATTCAAGTTGATTAAATTATTTTTTTGCCCGTATCAGGCCGATAGCACAGCCTTTTTAATATAGGAAAGAAAACAATTTTTTTATTTGCTTTCCTATATTAAAAATTTTTTCGGTTACACAAACCCAGAGTATCAATTTATTCTGTTCAACTCCGTCATATATCCTACATATACATTAGCATATGCGGTTATATCTGCCGATGCTTATCGGGAGTGACACTTGTACGCAACAACCATGCCAAAGTTTCATTTGATGTAATTCATGCAACTATTTATTTATCAACGTTCAAATTTGTCTCAAAATGTGTACTTTTAGGAATATTACAAATTATTGGATTTTTTTGTAAAAATACATTGCTTTTTGTACTTTCTGGTGTATTATATTAATAGATAGATTTGTCCAGAAAAGTACAGTTTTCTGGATATTTTTTTTCATACTTTTTCAAAAGGACCAAAACAAACTGTTTTGGTCCTTCTTCGTAACTTTGATTCCCTGGGAACATAAGTAGACTAACATGCTTCCATTATTTTTCTTGCCTTCGCATAAAAAGTGGATCTTGGCATATTACATAATTCTGCTGCCTCTCTAACTGTTACCTTTTTCTTTATCCATAGTTTAACCAATGGATAAAAATTCTCTGGCACTTCTCTTTCTGGTCTTCCAAATGCTACTCCTCGTTCCATTGCTGCATCAATTCCCTGTCGTTGTCTTTCTTTAATTTTTATTCGCTCTGTTTCTGCAACATAACTTAAAATTTGTAATACCAAATCTGCTATAAATGTTCCCATCAGATCTTTATCTTTATTTCTTGTATCTAGCAATGGCATATCTAATACAACAATTGCCGCCCTTATTTCTTTTGTTATAACTCTCCATTGTTCTAATATTTCTTCATAGTTTCGCCCCAAGCGATCGATCTCAGGTATATATAAAACAGCATTTGAATCTAATTTTGCTAATAATTTTTTGTATTCTTTTCTTTCGAAATTTCTTCCAGACATTTTATCTATGTAAATTCTTTTATCCGGTATCCCTCTCTCTTTCATCATTATTATCTGTCGAGCTACATTTTGTGTTTTACTAGATACTCTTATGTATCCATATTCTTTTGTATTGTTATTCATTTATACCTCCAAAATTGAATAAATAATAAAATTAGTTACCTTTTCAATTTTAGATGTTTTAAATGATTAAATTATTCTACTTTGATTCCTTGGGAAGCAAAGTTTGTTACAACATTATATTCAAAAAAATATCAAGGCCAAACTGAATCATAATTCAATTATTCCTTGATACTTTTTGCTATTTTCTTTATTTCTTCTACCTATGCAAATCAGATATCCTTGCTCTTACATTAATCTACACACAACTCAACTTTGATTCCCAAGGAATCAAAGTGAAATTTACTTTTTAGCAGCTTATTATAGAGGGTTTGGGATACATCCCATATTTTCAAGGGTTTGGGGATTCACACCAACAAGCTCTATTTTCCGTGTCGGACAAATAGGTTGCTTGCTTTAAATTCAAAGAATTTAAATTTCCACTTTGCTACTCAAAGTGGCATGATCATTGAAAAGAAAACTCTGCTATCGCAGCCGTGAATTAAAAATTCACTTTGATTCCTCGGGAACACAAGTTATTCAAAAAATCCCCATGATATATTTCTTTACCATGGAGACTTTCTTTTCTTTCATTTCTAAACTACTTATGTTCCCATGGAATCAAAGTTCCTATTGTAATTATCTATTGACAAAATATCCTAACATTATTATAATTAAGATAATCTTATTTAATTTATTTAATAATATTAAATATCATTTATGGCATCCATTATATGGGTGCCTTTTCTCCATTTTAAGAATCTTTACAATTTATCATATATTAAATTTTACTTATCTTCCTCAGGAATCAAAGTTATTCAAAAAAGGCTTCATAAATATATTTCTATATTACGAAGCCTTTTCTTTTTAATAATTCTCTACCAATATTTAATTACATCAAGCCACTTGTGGATAATCAATAACAGCTATTTCTTGCATTAATTTTTTTGCCATATTAACAATTATCTCAAGACGTTCAGCAACCTCATCTGTATAATACTTTTCTCCACACTGTTCACATTCAAGACATGGAACATTTTTAATCACAATAATACAATTTTTATAATTTACGACGTGCGTTGTTGTGCTATTGACAGTTGTACTATTCTTACAATACATACACATATTCCTCACCTCTTTCTTCGAGTCTTTAAATCATTTTCAAATTTTTTTGTATCTGGATAATATGCGGTAATAATATATATATTTATTATTATCACACCCAGCAATCAATATGCAAAATATGCCCATTCCATTATATCCAAAAATCAAACAACTTGGGTTGGGATAATCGTCTGGATAATCCTCTATAATTTCACCTGTTGCAATCCCATTCTTTACATCTAACCGACTAATATCTCTTTCTTGCATTCTTTGTAAACAATGTTGTGTCCAAAGAATTTTTGATTCAGCACATAATTTTTGATATATCTTTATGTTCATTTCTTTTTCCTTCCATCCTTTAGTATTATTATACTACATTTTTTTGTTTTTATCATTTTCAACAACTCCTAAATATAATCTTTTCTTTATCCAATGAAATCATAAGATTGATTTCATTGGATAAAGTTAATTTCTCATTTCCACTTATGTTCCCTGGGAACATAAGTTAAATTATACTTCAATAATATATGCTCTGTCAGTCAATTGCTCTGTCAGTTCTACCTCATTTTCATTTACAAGTTTAACAATTTCTGAACAACTTTCTATATCATATTCACAATCGTGACACGGAATCAAAATCATTTCATGGATAGAAGATGGAAGTATCATAATTTTCTTTGTATTTACCAGATTTGCAAATGCTTTCATAACTTTTTTATTTAACACTGCTGATGCTCCTCTGAATCTAGACTTATTAGAAATTACAAACATTTCGCATTCTTCTGCACTCATTGGAAATCCTGATAATTGTATAATTTCTGTTTCTTTTCTAACATTATTTTCTGCTGTTTCCCATGCTTCGGATTCGTCAACATCCACGTTTTTCAATATATTTTTTGAAATTTTTGCTGAGTAAATTGCATCGTTTAATGCTTCCATTCTCAAAAATAAATATTTTTCGATTCCTTCAAATTCTGTTTTGCATTTTACAATATCTTCTTTGCTTTCCTTTTGAACTCCTACATAAAGTCGTTTTAAAAAATCTTCTCTATTAAAGTGTATTGGTTTGTTTAATTCTTCACTCTCACGTAATGCATCGTTATGAATCTTAAGCATATCTCTTACAATTTCTTTTACTGTTGCACCGCTTTGCTCTGCTTTCGTTATTATATCTTCTACATAAAATACTGGAATCATATATCTGTCAGAATCAATGATACTGATTCCCAAAAATTCTACGCTATTTTTTACAACATTTTCTTCTCTTACTTCATATCCCATTTTATTTAATTCGTTAACAATATCATTTTTGTCATTTTCTTTTCTCCTTATAATTACTTGAATTTGTTTGCTTCTTAACTTTCAGAACCGAAAAATTTATTTTCAAGATCTGATCTTTTCTGCATGGGGAGCGTATTTTGTTTTTCGGAAACAATCGTTTCATATTTTCACCTCACTTTATAGCAAATGGATTTCTTAATTTATTTTCTGAGTCTTCACTTATCTTTCGGGTTTGCGTGCATCTGTCAATAGCAGGATTTATACCTGTTACAAGGGTTTAAGTGGTAAGCGGAGCAAGCATCGCTTGTGAGCATTAAGGAACGTCCCTTGCAACTATAAAGAAAATTGGTATAATGCACATCTGCAAATACGAATAAGCAAAGATTCTGAAAACAAATTTCGAAGGTGGATACCAAAAACTTTCGGTTGGAGAAAAAAGGGGTTCCCTTGGGGAACCGCTCGAAAAAGGGATTTTATTTTACTTATGTTCCCCGGGAATATAAGTTACATTTTTACATAAAAAAAGCAGCTATCCGCTAAGGATAGCTACCTACTCTTTATAGTCATCTATATCTCCAATTCTTCATCTATCTCTTTTGATTCTGGAGATAAGTCATCATATTGTTCTGGTTGATATCTGACATTTTCATATTCATTAGATGGAACATACAATCGTTTACACTCAAGAATTCCATCGATTTGCTGATCAACTAATTTATTTAATTTCTGCAGACGTTCTTCTGGAAGATCAAATTCGTCATTTCTCTGGAATTCAAACCCTCTCAAATTTTTTAGGTCATTTCGTATTTCAGGAGTTAATAATGCATGAGCGATCTCATTGAAATCTTCTCCAATCTGTGTTGGTCTTGATGCTAAATATACATCCAGATTTTCAAAATCTTCCTGTTCTGCATATGGTAACAAAGCTTGATTATGATCAAACATTGGAGCCATTCTTTTATCTGCATTGTATCATTATCTACCATAAATCCATAATTGCCCATATGACGATCCGTATTCAAAATCAAAGCATCTAATACAATCATTCGTCGAAAATCATCTTCACATCCATGCTGTTCAAATTTTTCTAATATTTCTTTTACTGAAACAATTTTTCCAAAAAATTTTGTAATTGGAACATACCCTTCCTGCTCCGATGTAAACACTACATTTCGATGCTATTTTATTATGATATTTCTCAACACTATATTCTACTGCATCTCTGCATATTATCCTGGCAATCTGAGATGAATACATTTCTGAATAAGGCTCTAATCCAGCATTTCTTGCTCCCTCGCTTCCTCTCTTTAACAGATAGATTCCATCATCTTCTTTTACCCAACATTTTGCAAAACTACCTGACGTACCAAATTCCGGTGAAGTGGTCGTAAACTCTTTTCCATAAAGCCCACCTTCAAATGCTATCTTCGCAATCGTTTCATCAAATTGATTTTCATACAGAGAAACATTTTTCCACTGTAATTTACTATCTACAGTTTTAATCCAAAATGTATCATTTAATGAAAGGGCATGTGTCACTCTGATAAATCCATCCAGATTATAACAACCACACATTCTTAACAAGTCTGCAATATACTGGCGATGTTTTGGAGCCTGTCTCTGACTGATCCACTGTCCTATTCCATCATATCCATATGGTCGTATTTCTTCATAGGATTCTTCTTCTTTAAAACTCACACCAAGAGGGGAATTATCGCAAGTAAATCTTAATATCCGATCATCTTTATTCATTAGATAAAATTCATTTTCTAAAAACATGTCTATTTTCCTCTCTAATTCCTGTCTTTATTACTTATCTATGTGCTTTTATTATATCATCGTAATTCCCACATATAAACCACTTCTTACTTTTAAGGATATACTTAAAAGTCTTCTTATAACTGTTTATGTGGAATCGATCTAAAATTTCTACAACTCCCTTATAATAAACACAATAATTTTCTCTATTACACTGGTCAATTTCTGTTCTTGCTCCAGCAATTGTCATTTCTCTTAATCTAAATTCTTTTATCTTACCATTATTATCTAAAATCTGTAATCTTACGTCTGGAATTTCTCCAACTATGTTTACCCTCTTTGTTTTTTCTAATTCTTTTACATCTAACATATCATCACCTCATACTGGTATTATACAAGAACATATGTTCTGTGTAAAGGAAATAATATTAATATAAAATTCGTACCAGTATCTTTTACTCCATCCTACATATTAAGTTGATATAATATAGGAAGAGGTTTGGAGATGTTTAAAGCAATAAAAAATGGTTAATCCGACTACTTATTAAGCAATTAATAAAAACTTTTGAAATTTTTGTCATTTGCTTATTGATTAACATAATCTCATTATTTTTCTAGTATATCATTGCCTGTAAAACCATAATTATGCTACAATTATGTTATATAGAAAGGAGTTGAATCATATGCCACTAATTATGCCTATCAGAGATTTAAGAAATACTAGTGAAATATCAGAACTTGCTCATAAACAACAAGAACCCATTTTATCACAAAAAATGGCTACAGTGATTTAGTAGTTATGAGTAGCGAATTATACGATCAATTTATAAAAACAAATCGTATTGATCAGATAATTTATGAATCAGAAAAGGAAATGAACGAAGGTGCAAAGTCTATAGACCTCGATGATGCATTTAAAAAGTTAAGCAAAAATATTATGAAGAAATATAAAATACAATTAAACGCACGTGCATATCGAGATTTAGAAGAAATATTTGAATATATCGCAAATGATCTCCAATCTCCAGAATATGCCAAAGGGCAAACGGATCGGCTATGGAAATCACTTAAAACACTAGAAATATTTCCATCCTCTCATCAAGAAAGGCTTGTTGGAAATTATGCAGGAAAAGGATACCGTCAATTACTAATTGATAATTACTTGGCCATTTTTAAAATTGATGAGCAGAGAAAAATTCGTAAAAATTATTACTATCCAATATCAAGGAAGAAATTTATAAAATTTCATCTTTCTAACCCAAACCACAATAATAAGATGTAACTGTCAAGTAAAACTCAAAAGGAGAACCTTCTGTATTTGTTATACAGAAGGTTCTCCTTTTTGGATAAATCTGTTTTTATCATTATATTAAATTCTTCAAATATGGTTTAACAGCCTTTGTTATTTGAGTTGTTAGTCCTTCTTCTGGATCATATGTAACCATTTCAAATATTGAAACAATTTTAAATCCTGTTTTTTTATGTTCCTTTTCAATTATTTCAATCTGACTTCTTATAATGTCATCTATAATTTTTTTCCATCATCTCATCTAAATCATCTTCCTCCACTTGTAAAATAGCTAGCAGCTTCTTCTTTTCTAAAAGAATAGATTCTGCATTCTCTGAAATCACATGATTTATCAATTCCGAAAATACCTTTAATCCATCTGCATTTTCCAAAATATGACCTAGCAGCGTAATTTCCTCTGTTGTTTCTTCTGTTAACCCCTTTGTTATCTGTGTTTCGACTTTTTCCATAAAATTGACTCCTTCCTGTTTAATTTTATTATATTTTATCATGAGTACTCTGAAAAACCTAAAAAATATAAGAACTTTTTTATCATTGAAAAAAATAACTCATTCAATATTGCAGTTACTTGTAATCACAAGCAAAATAAATATAATATAATGCATTTAGGCAAAATGAAATGAATAGTCTGTAAGGACCAAAAACGAAAAACCAGAGATTATACACTCTGGTTTTTCGTTTATAAAAATTATTTTTTTATAATTACATTGCTAACAAATTTTTTCTTACCAACACTGATTGTAATCTTTACTTTTCCTGGCTTGATCGCTGTGATCTTTCCGGTTGAAGATACTTTGGCAATCTTTTTGTTGGAAGATTTGTATTTTATCTTATTGGTGCATGTGATCGGATTAATCACTGGTTTTAGCTGGTAAGTCTGCTTTTTCTTTAGCTTGATCGTCTTTGGCACGTTCTTGATCTTGCTGCATGTCACTGCTTTTTTCTGTACTGTGACTTTGATCTGTTTTGTAAGTCCGCTCGCAAGCTTGATCGTGATCGTTGCTTTGCCTGTCTTTGATCCTGCTTTAATCTTGCATGTGCCATTTTGATTTCCTGTCACGGTTACGATTTTTTTATTACTGCTTGTCCAGGATGTTATGTAGTCGCCTTTGGCTAATCCTGTGACGGTAAACTTTTTTGTGGTCTGTTTCTTTTTTAGTTTTAGTGATGTAGCGTTCGTGCTGATCGTTGGTCTTAGCTTTTCTCCATAAGTCGTGATCTCTTCTTTACCACACGTGCTGCAGGTACGCTGCTGTTCTGCTTTGGAAGATATCGTTGCTTCTTTTGTTGTGGTCCATGCCCCGTAGCTGTGTCCGATCGCCTTGATCGGTTCGCTCTTTGTTGTATGGCAGACATCACATATATAGGTTCTCACACCGTCTTTTTCACAAGTCGCTGGTGTTTCTGTAATCGTCCAGTCATGATCTGTCTTAGGGATCGCTTTCCCTTCTGCAAGCTTCTTTCCACATGTGACGCAGTAAGTATCTCCTGTATAGCCTTCTTCCTTGCATGTTGCCGCCTTTTTATTTCGGATTTCTGTCTTTGTATGTCCCGTTGATGCTATCGTCTCTTCTTTAGTCTTTTTGCATGTATTACATGTGTATTCTCTGATACCCTCTGACTCGCACGTAGCTGCCTTTTTCACGGTTCCTTTATCCCAGTCATGTCCAGTTGGATTGATCGCTTTTCCTGTCTTTATGATCTGCTTACAGTCCTCACAATAAGTATCTCCGCTGTAGCCTTTCTCTTCACAAGTCGCATCTTTTTTATTGATCAATTTTGTATGCTGATGACCAGTTGCTTTGATCGTTTCTGTGTAGGATTCGTTGCAGTCTTCATCGGTACAGTGATAGATCTTTTCGCCTGATTCGGTACACGTTGGTTCCTTTATAACAGTTCCATTACCCCAGTGATGTCCTTTTAACATCGGAATCGTCTCTATTCTGGTCTTCTGGCATGTTTTACATGTGTATGTCCTGATCCCTGTTGCTGTCTGTGTTGGCTCTTTTGTGATCTCACCGTTATCCCATGTGTGTCCTGTTGCGGCAATTTCCTGTCCTAACTGGATAATCACACGGCAATCCTCACAATACAAATCACCAGAATAACCTTTTTCCTCGCAGGTTGCAGCTTTCTTATCGATGATCTTTGTGTGCTGATGTCCTGTCGGATCGATCACATCGATCTCATATTCATTACACCGTTTACAGATGCGTTTTTTCGTCCGTATTTGGTGCAGGTAGGTTCTTTGGTGATCTTCCATTCTCTAAAATCGTGTCCCAGTGGATCACTGATCTGTGTTTCTTTTGTTTCTCCACATACGCTGCATTTTTCTACTTCCATCTCGCCTTTTTCACACGTTGCCGGAATGTTGTCCTGTTTTACCCAGGTATGCTCTTTCTTATTGATTGTTTCTCCGGAACTCAGCTTTTTTATTACATACGCTGCAGTAGGTATCTCCGGTATACCCTGTGCTACTGCAAGTCGCTTCTTTCTTGTTTCGGATCTCTAGTTTATGGCCTGTGGCGTTGATCGTATGGTTCTCTCCGTATCCACATGTCTTACAGATGTATCTTGCGATTCCGTTGGATGTGCAAGTCGCTGCACTTAATATTCTTATTAATCTGCCAGTCGTGTCCTGTTGCTTTGACTGGTTCTGTTTTGGTCTGGTTGCAGACGGTGCAGGTGTATTCCTGTTCTCCGTTGACTGTACATGTTGGAGCTTTGATGATATCTCCTGGTTGCCATTTGTGGCCGCCTAGGGATGGTTTTGTTTCTACTTCTATTGGAGCTTTACAGCGAGTACAACGATAGGTTGTGATTTCTGGATGTGTGCAGTCTTGGGACTGAGTGATTTCTCCGTTGGTGTAGTCGTAGTTGTGTCCTAGTGGTTCTTTGTTATAGTCTCGATAACGGTATATACATCCCTGATTCGTACAGTAATAGCCTGTATATCCCATTGTTTCACATGTTGCTGGTCCTTCTCCTGTTTTGACCAGATTATGGTTCCCTTTACATACTGAATGTTCTTTACTCCAATCATCTTTTGAGATGTTGGAATAAGTATTTTCTATATCGTTGTTTTTAGGTGTTACTGTTAGGTTAAACATGGTATCCTGCCCTAATAGGAATTCTCCTGTTGCATTTCCATCTTTATCTAGAGCAATACTGGTGCAGTCTGTATAATAGAATGTTCCATCTATCTTTACCAGATTCCATGCATGTTGTAGACCGCTACCTATTTGATATCCCTCTTCAAAAAGAGTCAGCAATCCCGTAGCATTGGCCATGTAATGAAATAGATTGGCATAACCATCGCATACCGCATAACCATCTAATATCGCTCCTGTCATATCATGAGCATTTCTTCTTGAACAATTTGCAGGATCTTTTGCATATTCTCTATCATATTTTACATTTTTACCGATCCATTCTCTGATCGTCTTACATTTTTCATAGTCAGATTTTTCATCCAGATTTAAACTGTCTATTACTTCTTTTAACTTTGTGATTGTTTTAGAATATCTTTCTGCATATTGATGACTTAACATATGATAGTAAAACACACCTTTGTAAGATTTCGTAGTTTCATCATATGTGATTTTGTCAAGCTTATCATTCAAAAGATTTCCTCTGGCATCAAGAAACTGAGCTAATCCCTGTCCTTCGTTTGGATTTCCTGTTTCTTTATAGGTTTCTTTATGTACTGCGTCATTAAACGGATTTGATCCCTTCTCAATACCATCAACCTTTTGATCCGCTTTGATCTCTACAGGTATCTTAACCGTAAATGGTTCAGCTTTTCGCTCTGTCAGAATCTTTCTGGATATATCAGCAAGACCTTTGACCGCATCCTGATAGTTATCATAGACTTGCGTAGTATCTGATGTGCAAATATATTCTTTAATTCCTGATTCATAAACTTTTAACCGATATTCAAAGCCATCTGCAGATGACTTGATCACGCTTTCTTCTGCATGAACACTTACTGGACTATTCCACGGAAAGAAACCTGTCACAGTCATAACCACCGCCAGTAAGCATGCAATCCTCTGTTTCCATTGTTTCATAAAAATAAACCCTCCTTTTGTTTATCTTTTGTATGATTCCCCTTAGTTATATTTTACCATAGGTCCTATGAAAAACCTAAGAAATACAAGGACTTTTTTTCACTTTTTTTTGTTAAAATCGTTGTATTTCTTAGGATTTCTGTTATACTAAAAAGGATTCAAAACTACAACTGTTGTAAATAATAAAGATCCCAGATAGTCCGATAATCTTTTGGGATCTTTATTATAATTTCAATATTAAGAAAAAAGATATAATATACTTAACTAGGAAGTCGTCAGACGGCCATGCTCTCCGTTCCGAGCTTTGCGGAAGGAGGGTGATATTATGAGTACATATGAAGAATTTATGATTATCATAAATATAGCATTATTAATTATTGCCATTCTGAATTATACGAATAAAAAATAGTCGTCCTGTACCCTGGAAAGAATAGAACGACTATTTAAGTAATATGTTCGCCGGGGCGGATGGGTTTGCTCCATCGTGCCGACTTCCTTGTTAAGTATATTATAATCAAAATCATTTGATTTTTCAATACTTTTTCTACTACTCAAATAAGTTTTGACAATATTTAAAATAATAAAAAGAGTCCAGACACATCACTGTGTATCTGGACTCTTTTCGTTATTCTTTCATAGAATTAATCAGGTCATTAATCAGTTTCGTGTTTTCTTCCACTTTCTTTGGATCGATCCCTGCCATCTCAAACACATTAACATGTGTTGAGTTAGGGCTTGTGTCTAACTTTATTATTTCTCCACCAAGCTCAAAGAACTTTTCAACTGGGATTCCTCGACTGATTACTGATTTTACAATTTCTTTATTAATCTCTTCATCTTTGTTTTTCTTCACATCTTTCTCCTTTTCTTTCGGTAATATACGAACAATCCACCAAGGATCAGGATCATTCCTCCTGCTAACGGAAGATAATCCGTCCATCCTCCTGTCTTTGGAAGATCGAGTCTTGCATCATTGCTGACTTCATAAGTCAGATGGTAGAAATAATAGGTATTTCCGTCTCTGATCGCTTTACTCGTATCAACCTTCTGCTTGTCCACTTCTGCCTGTGACATGGTCAGTGGAATCGTTGCTGTGATCGGTTCTCTTAACAGTGTTTTTCCTTCTTTGGTCTTTGTCTCCGTGATCGTATAAGTATCCGGGATCAGTCCGTCAAAAGTTATTTCTCCTGCAGCATCGGTCTTTGCTTTGGCCACTTGGGCTCCATCAGAAGAATGGATCACGAATTCGACATCTTTTAAGACTCTTCCGCTGGAATCCTTCTTTACAAGTTTGATGGATCCCTGGATCATCTGGTTCGTAAACTTTGCTCTACCTTTTAACTGTGCCTTGGCTGTCGTTCCTGCCGGTCCGATATCAAAGGTTACTGTACCTTTCTTCTGATCCACCGTTGTATTGCTGCTGTCACTTGTCAGGCTCTTTAGCTTAAAGTATTTCAGCATACCGCCTTCATCACATGTATATGTACCATATTCGAGATCATCAAATGTAACGGAAAGTTCGATTGGATCTCCAGGATGATCTTTCATCTGTTTCTCGACCTCTGCTTTGGTAAACTTGATCTGTTTCTCGTAGCTGTGTTTCTTTCCATAGACATCCGTTCCACTCAGCGTAAACGTAAAGGATGGCTCTCCTACATCCATGTTCAGATTTCCAGGATCCAGTGCCTTGGTGATCGTTACACTTCCTTTTGGTTCTGTCCTGTCATGGAAGTTTGTGATCAGAGTCAGATCCTGATCGGTCGTGTCCGTATCATAAGACGGTTTATATCCGATCTCACTTTCTCCTGTGATCAGATCTTCCTTAACTTCTTCCCCATGTATAGTTGATTTTCTTTCCATTGACTTTCACTGGAAGGAGCTTGCTCTTTGCCTGCCAGTTGTTTTCAGAGCTTAAGATAAATGTCTCTTCCACTTTTCCATCAGCAGCAGATTCACAGTCACAGATTTCGGACGGATACCATCCTTGTTTCCGTTATCGTTCCATACCTTTTTCACTTTTTTCTGTATTGTATCTGGTGTATGTGTATTGGTCATGATGATGTTCTTCGTTGTATCTCCATTTGCATCCGTTGTTTCGTTCGTTTCATAGGAATCCGTGTATCCTGTTTTCGGCATTACCAGTTAATTCATCAAAGACTCTTCTTTGATCTCATATTGATTTCTTCTCCTGCTTGATCATATTTATTTAATCTCTGAATGTTGAAGTATCTGACCAGTTATTGGAATCATTCAATACAATCGGATCTCTAAATTTCTCACCATTTTGATAAAGTTGAACCGTAATAGAAGCTGGTCTTATGCCATCTGCATCCTCTCCATCTTCCCATACTTTCTGCACATTGATATTGACATATTCAGGTACATCATGATGGTTCGTAAACGTAACTACATAGTTCTTGCTATCCCATACCGGATCCTTACTTTGATATCCCTGTGGCACATCCTCCGTAAACTTCCAATTATCCTTGTCATCCTTCTTGATATCCGTAAACGTCATCCAGTTGTTTTCTTTCGTCAGCGTATACATCTTGACTTCACCCGTCGTCTTATGTGTCGCCTTGATCGTGATCGACGTTGGCCGGATCTTGGCTGCATCGTTATGATCATCCCAGATCTTCTTTAATGCGATATATTCTGATTTCTGATTCACAAAGGTATCGGAATCATGAATGTATGTACTTGTGTCATTATCTGTATTGTTCTCGGCTTTCACATCATGGATCAGGTTCTCTTTCGTATTATTGATCACTTCTCCTTTCAGTGTCAGCTTCTTGTCACTTCCTTCGTATCCCGCTGGTGCGGATGTTTCCACGACTTCATACATATCGCAGCCTGTTCCGTCTTTTGCGTAGATATCCGTTGGCAGTCCAATGAATTCCAGATATTCAAACTGGTCATCCTGTGAAATGGCTGTTGCGATCGTGTCGCCTTTCTTGAAGATTGTGTTGCCTTTACCATTTACGATATCTGTTTTCCGCCTTTAAGGCAAATTCTGCTCCGGCAAGTTTCTTTCCGTCCTGATCAGTCTTGATTAGATGGATGCTGTATTTCTGCAGAACGTCACTTGCTTCCACGGATACATTGACTTTCTTGGCAGTCTTTAATGCGATATCTTCTTCGCTCGGATCGATCACATCCACGGTTGTCTGGATTGTCTGGAACTTCGCATATTTTCCTGTGCTCTTGAAGTTGATGTTCAGTTTCAGCTTTCCGCCTTTTTCTGCAACAGTTGGTGTAAATTCCACATCATCATCGGTCACATCCACATCTTCTGCACCATCATCGTCGTATTCAATTCTCCAGCTGAAATCCTTTGCCTTGAACTTATCACCTTTTAAGAAGCTGTTCTTTGGCATTGCTTTGATCTTGACCGGCTGTTCTTCCTTAAATGTATCTTCCTCGATCTTTAAGATCTGATCCATCGTATAGGTTGTCTTTAACTGGCTGTCTCCATAGAACATCTGGCTCATATCCTCAACATTGGATGTATTAAAGGATGATAAGTCGAGCGTCTTGATCGAATCCATTCCATAGAACATCTGGCTCATGTCCACGACAGACGCAGTGTCAATATTCTTAAAGTCGATCTTCGTGATCTCTGAACAATCCCTGAACATCTTTGCGGATACTGCGTTCATATAGATCACCTGTCCGGCTCTCTGACTGGAGATATAGTAATCTGTCCCGTCGTTCCATAAGACAACGCTGCCATCCTTATTCTGTGAGACATCCGTTGTACTTGTTCCTTCGGGTGCTGTTACCCAGGTAAAGGTAACCGTCTCCGCTTCTTTGATCTTCTCATTTAGTTTTTCTCCTTTTTCCAGGACATAAACGCCACTGCTTGGATCATTTCCATCGTTTCCAAACGGATCTTCCTTATCTGGTACCTTATCACTGTCTCCCATGTCATTGACATTTCCTGCCGTCGTATCCCAGTTAAGTTCGACTTCATGTTTTTCCTGATCCACGACATATCCTGCAGGAGCCTTGATCTCTTTGATATAATACTTTCCAAGGTAGAAATCCCTGGTCTCAGTTCCATCATCTCCTGTTCTTGTAAAATAGATCTCATCATCTTTTGTCGTTGTCTTCTGATCAATGAGAGTATCTTTCTTCCAGACAACACTGCCATCATCTTTCTTGATATCCTCGTCGGCATACAGACCATAGACGGCTCCTGTGATCTTATCATTCTCATAGACAAAGCTCTGTGCTTCCTTGTCATAATCGGATAAGACTTCTCCTTTTTACTTAGACTGATCTGTCCAGGAACCGGACTGTCCGTCTGATCAAACCTGTATGTTCCATTTCCAGCATTATCGTATGTGATCTTGACACTCGTTGATTCCGCACTCAGTTCAAAGGCCTTTTCTTCTGCATCATCCATGTTGTATCCTGCAGGTGCTACCGTTTCTTTGATCGTATACTTTCCGTATGGAAGATAGCATGATGCTTTTCCATCCCCATCAGTTCCTGTTGTCAGTGTTGCTACCACGTCATGATCTTCATCATAGATCTCATAGACGGCACCATTGAGCAGTTTCTTTGTCTCTTTGGAACGCTTGGTCAGTTCGATCTCGATCATCTTTTCATCATCATTATACGGTCCGAACGTTACCGTCTTGTGAACGTCTGATTTGATCAGAACGACATCTTCATCTTCCATCATCTCATGTTTCGGATCGCCGTAAGTCTGATGCAGGGTATAGACACCGATCGCTAACGGAATGGATGTTGCTTCTCCTTTTTCGTTGGTTGTCAGTGTATCGACCACATCTCCGTGTGGATCGATGATCTGAAATCTCGCCCCGACCTCTGGCACATATTTGTTTTTATTGACTGACATCTGCTTTTTGATCGAAATCTTTGCTGACTTCGTGTAATTGTCTTTCAGACTGAATTCGTAAACTTTGATTCCATCTTCGTCTTCTGCTTTCATCTCGGAAGAATACTGTGGTGCTGCAAGATCATATCCTTCCTCACCTCTTGTCTGCAGGACGATAAATCCAGTATCTTTGGTAAAATCTTTTAATAACATGGCTGCGTTTCCGTCTGCATCTGTGACAAGTGTTCCAAGGATCGCTTTTTTATTACTCTTTTGTAGTTTTTCGATATAATCCAGTCGGTCCTGTGAAGTTGCAAGTGTCTGGTCCTTGAAATCCTTTACCAGGGATTCATCCAGCAGAACAAACTCCGCTCCCTGTTCCGGTTTGGATTTTCCATTTTTTACCATCGATTTTCTGATCCGGACTTTCCGGCCATTGTATGGATTATCCAGTTCAAACTTCTTAAATGTTTTATCACCGTCCTTGATCGTTACATCAAAGTCATCGGCAAGCTTATAATTATCTGTTCCTTTTGTCTGATGGACCGTATAAGTACCAGGATCTAATCTTCCTGACTGAGCAGATCCGTTCTCATCTGTGACAAGTGTTTCAACGACTTTCTTTGTTGCCTTATTGATGATCTGAAACTCTGCCTTATACTCTTCTTTCTTCGTGTATTGATCCGTTTCTTTATCGGAGATCCTTGTGACCTTTGTCACTGCAATGGCTGCATATTGTTCTGGATCGTTCGATTCGATCTGATACGTTGCTTTCGATCCGTCGATCGTTACCCATTTATCAGGTACCATCTCATATCCATCGGTTGTCTTTGTCTGATGGATCCGATAGGCTCCGTATGGAAGCAACGATGTCTGTGCGATCCCTTTATCATCGGTCGTGATCGTCTCTTTCAGGTTGTTCTTTGAATCATAAACTTCAAAGACTGCCTGTGCTTCTGGAATATTTTTCCCGCCGAATGTCTTCAGGACTTTGATCGTTCCTTCGTACTCTTCCTCCGGCAGATACTGTGTTGTATTCCGGTCGATCGTGACATAAACATCCTGACTGGCTGTCTTATACCCTAATGGAGCGTACTTTTCATGCAGGCGGTAATATCCTGGATACAGATCTGTTATCTTTCCGTAACCGTTCGCATCGGTCACAATCTGTGTGACATAGGATCCTGCCGCATAAACAACACTCTTATTATCAGATCCTGTGATATCACGAGCTGCATACAGTTCATAGACTGCATCCTTAAGACTTGCTTCCACTCCATGGTCACCTTTCGGGTTCTGTACCTTTCCCTGTTTGATGATCTCAAGATCCACTTTTCGGAATTCATTCATGTAATTAAATGTAAAGGATCTGACTCCACCCTGTTCGATCTTACTCTGATCCGTCTGATCTGGAAGTAAATGTCCAAATGCGGATTTCGTTTCTCTTGTCATCCAGGTATGAACGGACGCACTCTTTATCGCTGCGATCTTATTCTGTGCATCCTTTACGGCTTCCTGCATTGCAACGGAATAAGCTTTTGCCTTGGAATCATACCACCCATTTTTGGTAGCTTCGTTTTTCTGTGCCTTGGACAGATCGTTCCAGTTTGTTACATATGTTTTATCTTTGGAAGATCCTTTACTGCTTAAGGTACGCTGCACTGTATAAGATGCTTCTCCGTTTTCATCCGTCTGCACTGTTCCTTTCAGCGTTCCATCCATGTAAATCTGAAAGACTGCCCCAGCAAGTCCTTCCCTTGTCTCTGCATCCTTTTTTCGGAATTTTTATCTTAACATTATCCGGACTTTCCATCGTTTTTGTTGCATTTGTCTTTGCTTTTTTGATCGGTGGCGGTGTATGACGGAATCCGAACAATACTTGATGGGAATCCAGTTTTTTCTTTTTCACGCATTTCTTCACTGTGTAATAGTAGATCGTTCCTTCCGGGTCCTGATCACTGATCGTTTCGCAAAATTTCTTCGCATCTTTCTGTGAATACCCTTTATCTACATTTTTTCCTGCCTGATAGACTGTATCCTGCTTGTTTGCTCCATGTCCACATGCCCAGATATATGCCTGGCATAACGCCATGGATTTTTTGTTTTTATTGCTAAATCTGAAATACCAGTTTAATGCCCTTGCAATCCCTTTTTTCTCATATGTTGCCGCATTGATCGTCTTGTATTTCAAGGTATCCCCGGAACACATAGTTTTTCCAGAGTTTAGACAGAACACCCTGCGTCCGTCTGCTGTCATGCTCCACAAACCTTCTGATGCCGGACGGCTGATCGCGTGGATCTTATTGCTCGATAATGCCTGACTCATCGCCAGTGATGCTTCTCCTGTGGAAGCCTTAACTTCTCTGCCTTTTAAAAACAGAGATCCCCCTGAATTACTCAGATATGTTGTCATGATCATCAGAAGGGCAAGAATGCATACAGAAATCTTTCTACAGATTTTTTTCAGTTGTTTCATCCTTTTTTTCCTCCCTTATTTATATCGGTTTGTAAAGTATCCCGGCTGACCATCTTTATCGATTCTTCCATACTCAGAATCTACGTGGTCTCTCGAAAATCCAGTACCATTCTGTCCTTCTAGTTCGATCGATCCATTGAACATGCCATCATCATGGATGATGTTATGCGTGTCAAAGGAACCATCCGTTTTCTTCCAGACAGCATACAGTTCATAGGTCTTTCCCGCATCGCACAGGGTGTTGACCGTCTGTCCATCCGTGTATTTTGGTTTTACTGCATCTGGATTTTCACTCCATCCCATAAAGGTATAACCCGGACGTTCAAACGTGTTTGCCGGCAGCTTATCATCCTGACCATATTTAAGATCTGCAGTTTTTTGCCACCGGATGCACCATTGCCATCAAAACTTACTTCATAAGAACTCTTGGACCAGATGGCATAAAGTGTCATTCCATCAATATCTGTCCATGTGATCGTCTGTCCAGGAGAATACTGTGCTGTTGTTGCATATTTATCTGTGCTCCACCCAACAAACGAATAACCTTTTTTCTTATATCCGTTTGTTGCAAAGGTGTAATTTAAATCATAAGTTGCTGTTCCATCAGAAACCCATCCTGAATCCTCACCGTTTCCATCATAATAGATGTTATAGCTGTTTGCAGTCCATTGGGCGATCTCTGTATAGTTATTACATACCAGCCACCCAGTGTTTGACATCCAGCCCGTTTCCTGATCCAGCCATCCATCCAATGTGTAACCTCTTCTGGATACCGTTGGAAATGAGAAATTATCTCCATCTGTAAAATTCCAGGTTACATCTGCACCGGTTCCTCCATTTCCATTGTAATAAATGCTTCGACTTGGTTTTTCCAGATTTAGATTGATCGAACACCAGTCATAAGTTTTCCATCCATCTCTGTCAGCGGAAGCCACTCCGACCAATCCAGTACTGACATGAATATTTACTGATTTCCAATGTTCTTGAGTATCATGATAGGAATTTTCCCAAAATCCATCATTTCCTCCGCAATAAAGCGTTATATCCTTGCTCGGATCTGAAAATACTGGTTTATCCACCGTTACCC
>ENA-OQET01000485-OQET01000485.1-human-gut-metagenome-genome-assembly--contig:-NODE-485-length-21042-cov-2.235286_pt1 | contig 21042 bp, 22 predicted proteins | sample MGYA00242800_ERZ504645 | MGnify/ENA primary metagenome ERZ504645 (study PRJEB26092, sample SAMD00036308) | human gut metagenome | host: Homo sapiens | study: EMG produced TPA metagenomics assembly of... | reverse complement strand
AGTATAAACGGTTGTTCCTTTCAATGATCACGCGCAGCTCTTCCGCGCGTTTGCGTGCCTGTTCCAGTTCCACGTTCGTTTACTCTCCTTTTCCCAATACCAATACTGTAATTATACCATATTTCAAAAACAAAATACAGCAAAAAGTGCTGCCGGTGGCTCGGGAGTGAACGTGTCGAATCCTAACAAGACAGTCACTTTATTTTGCCCAGGTGGGTTCCTCCGTGCCATCATAATCGAACAGGCCATCATTTTTCTCTTCCATGGCCTTGATCATGTGGTAGGTGTACTCGTTATACGGCGTGGGGATACCAAGCTCCTTTCCCATCCGCATCAGTGCTCCCGAGAACATATCGATCTCTGTATGCCGTCCGGCATCCAGATCCTGCAGAGTGGAATAACGGGCCGTGGCAGGAACAGCGCATCCGTGGCTGACGGCATCTGCAATGCGCAGATCAATGCCCCGTGCAGTTGCAATGGCTTCCAGTTCCCGGCGCAGGCCATCGCTGATGGCTTTCATGTGGACGCTGTCACGGTAGCAGCCCACACCGGCTCCCAGAATCGCCTGCGGCAGATTGTTGCAGACGTTCAGCCGGAACTTGCTCCACATCTCTTCCTGAATGTGCTCCGTGACCCGGAAGTTGACCCAGGAATCCGTGAACAGTTCCCGCACTGCCTCGACACGTTCACTCTCAAACGGTGCAAATCGCTCGCCATAGATCACGCCAAGTGTTGCATCCGGGTCAAAATGGTAACCATCCGCTTCCTTGTGAGATGTAACCTTAATGAAGGAATACAGCAGATGCTCTGCACCTACCTGTGCGGCGATCAGCTCTTCGCTGTCCACACCGTTCATCAGACTCATCACAACGGTATTGCTGCCGACAGCGGTCTTGATGCTTTCCAGAGCTCCGGGCAGTGAGCCATATTTCAGTGCAACGACCAACAGGTCTACACCCTGCGCTTCCTGCGGGGTCCAGACCTCCGGGCGGTAAACTGCTCCATTGATGGCGCAGCCGCTTTCTTTTAGCCGCCGGGCACGGTCGCCTTCCGCTATCACACCCAGACGGATATTATCCTTTTTAGAAAGCCCCCAGATGATGTAAGAGCCCACCGCTCCAGCGCCCAAAATGGCAACAGATTGTATTTTCATGTTAGATTCTCCCTCTTTGATTTGTCCGATTCTATTGTAGCACGAATTCGATTTACTGGAAAGAGAAATGAAAATGCGAAGCCACTTTTGCACATAGATTTTACAGCAATTAGATTGCAGCGGATGCTGATGTGCCGCGGGGCAGCGGATATGCTGGGCGCAACCTTCAATTGACCGCAAACGGTGCCAAAGTGCTTTAAAGCGGGACACAAAAGCCCCCGGAGAACGTTTCACGGCTCTCCGGGGGCTGATTTTACGCATTATAAAACGTAGATACGTCTGTTATTCTCAAATAGAAATGGTGTTGCACAGATTCTTTTGTACGAAAAATCCATCGCATCATCGTCTGTTCCTCTCCGCTTCTGTACAATTGATGCACAATCATCGAACCTCATTTTACGTTCCTGCGCGTTTATTTAATTCTATGTCGCAATCGTCCATCTTCCGAAAAAAATGTTGATTTTCCATCGACACATCAAAACTACATTTTGAATCCTTCATCCTCCGCCCATCGCTCCCATGGACTATTCGCACGCGAAAAAAAAGAAAATACCCTGTAAAAACCGCCCGCAGGCAGCCTACAGGGTATTCTCCCATGAGCCCTACGTTATCCGCCAGAATATCATCCTGACAAGACTCCACCTTCAGGCTCCATTTTGATTACTTCCTGGCGTTGTTCTCCGCCCTCAGCCGTGCAAACAGTTCGTCTGCCTCAATGGCCTCCTTGGTGAAGGAGTTGTTCTTCCACCAGTTGATAATGGCCACCACAACGGTGATGAGGGTGCTGACCAGCTGCTGGAGCTGCTCGTTGTCGATGGGCAGCGGGCTCTTGTTGAATGCAGCCAGCAGACTGTTCAGCAGCGCCACGATCAGGCAGATGGTTCTCGCCCAGGTCGCGGCGCTTGCGTTGGTGTATTTTTCCATTTTGAGATCCTCCTGTTCAGGCTATGTGGTCTTCCCGCAGCGGCAGTGCCGTCATCCGCTCGTACAGGTTCGTGCCGGTGCCGTTGCCCTTCAGTTCGTGGTACGCCTCGTATACAAGCCCCACGTTGGTCAGCCCTTCCGAGTCAACATACCCTTGCTGGATGTAGTACCGGCAGCTCTGATAGAGTCTGTCGTGGAGCAGAGCCTTCACCGCTTTTTTCAGTGCCTTCTGCTCCTGGATGGTGGCGTAGAACGCCTTTCCCGCCCATCCCAGTGCCGCCGCGATGATCAGGGAGACCACCTCGTTGAAATGGGTCACGATAAAGCTTTCCGTGGGGTTCACGCTCCCTTCACGCTTGTCAGACCCGCTTTTGCAATGATACTCGGGTAATCCTTGTAGACATGGTTCATGTCCACCACGCCGCTCACACCAGCCACCTTGCCCTTGGAGCTGTACTGCCACATACCGTGCTTGCGGGTCGGCCGCTTGTTCCGGTAGTCCGCCAGCCAAAGGTCAAAGTCGTTCAGCTGCCACATGTTCAGGTTGTAGTCGGCAAAGTTCGAGTAGGTATACAGGATCGCGTACAGCCCCCCACTTTTCAATCTCCCTGAGCTCCATTTTGACAAGTTTCGTCAACTCGGCTGCGGGCAGACCTTTCAGACGGGGGTCCTCCACGTCCATAGCAATGGGCAGCTCAAAGCTCTTTCCTTCCAGGCAGGTCTTGAGCAGGTTCAGCTCCTTCTTTGCCATGCATTCCGTTACCGCAACGGTGTAAGCATATACGCCAACTGGCAGTCCCACAGATTTTGCCCCGGCATAGTTCGCTTCAAAGCACGGATCGACGTAGAGCTGCCCGCTCTTGGTGGAAACTGCACGGATCATCACGCCACCTACTTTTCCGCTGGCCTTGACTTTTTTCCAGTCAATGGTTCCCTGCCAGCGGGAAACGTCGATGACATCAAGCATTTCCCTGCTCCTTCAGTTTCTCGGCCAGCTGGATGCACAGCTTTTCGTACTCCTCTTCGGTCAGGCTGTCATTGGCAAAGAAGATATCCAGCTTCTTCTGCATCCTGTCGGTCTTGCCGCGTTCGATCAGGCGTGCACAGGTGTTGTAGAGTTCCATTTTGAGTCCTTTCTGCTCACGTTCTGCATGAGCCATCTTAATGTAAAAAAAATCGCTCATCGGCATTCCTTTTCAGTGGGCCAATAAGCGAAACGATACAAATGGGCTGACCCGACTCTTATTCCTCCGGCGTAACCCCCAGCTCCAGCAGCGTCAGCCTATACTCCTGATCCACCATCAGGGTATCGGTGTCGGTCTGGGCACTTTGCAGGGCGGCCAGTGTTTCGGGCAGGGTGTCCACGGCTTTCTGTTTTGCCGCTGCCTTCTGCTGTGCCTCTTTCTGTGCAGCCAGCTCTTCGGCGGTCGGCGGCTGTGGCACTTCCCCGTATTCGTATACCTCATACTCCGCCCCGCATAGCCGGATGCCCCAGTAAGCTTCCCCGGGCTGTGCGTTTTGGTTGTGCGCGTTCACGGCAGCCTCGATCGCGCTGTAATCTGACAGGGTGCCGTCGGTCTCGGTCGGTATCGTGTACCCGGGGCGGATCGTTGCCTCTTCCATTTTGAAATCTCCTTTCCGGGTGCTCAGTTAATATAATTCTGGTCCATGAACCAGAACTTGACCGTTGTCACCAGCGTGTTCAGCGGCAGCACGATGCAGGGGCGCAGACCGTACGAGTCCTCTCTGTGGCAGCCTGCACTGTGGAAACCTCCGTCCGCATAAAACGTATACATATAGTTGCCGTTATGGGTTCGCTTGGAGCGTGTCCAGTATTCTTTATCTGCTTTTCGCTTGTCGGTGGCAGCAGTTGTGTAGTCGAAATAGTCCAGCTTTGCACCCTCCTGCGCCATCAGGCCATCAATGCCCTGCCAGGTATAAACACCCATCTCGACTGCGGAAAGCAAAAAGCACTTTCTCGAAAGGCCGTTTGAGCCGGAGGAAACATTGGCCGAGCTGTAATCCGCCTGCTTCACGTAGGGCAGATGCACGGTCATCAGGCGGTTTGCTACACTGGGCGTGATATTTCCGCCCGGGTAGTTGACACACCAGTTGTCCAGTGCCCACCCTTCGTAACCGTAGATGTAGTTACTGCTATCGATCGCTGTTGAGCCTGCAATGTTTGTTCGCCAGAGCCATGCGCCGTTGGCCGTGCTGTCGTACAAACCGCCGCCCGGAACGCCCTTGTGGACCAGCGTATACCAGTAGGTATTCTTGCCGCTTGGGTCGCTGATGCCAAATTCAGTCCCCAGTGCAAAGGAGCTGATGGGATTGCCGCCGTCATAGAACTTCTTGGCTACGCCGTCCACGCCGATATAGCCCTTGTGCACCTGCCTTGCGGTACCGCCCACGCCGATGTAGATCTTGGAGACCGATTTGGCACTTCCGCCGATTCCGGTATAAATCGCCATGTTCTCTCCTCCTTATACGTACACCAGCAGGATAGAGCCGGTTGCAAGGCTGCTTCCCGCACCGGGGTCACTGGTTTGGGATGTGATGGTGCTAACCCCGAGCCAGCTTTTCAGCACATCCTTGGAAACATCTTTGATTTTTGTGCCGTCGTCCGTATAGCCTGCAATATGCGTCAAATTCGACGTGTTAAGGCCGTCGCCCGCATAGCCGACTTGGATTGTTCTGGATGCGTCCTTATAGTCGGTTACGCCGGTTGCTTTTGTGGCGGTGTCTGCATTACCCTCCAGCGAACCAATGAATTTGTTGGCCCTGACATTTGCAAAAGCGCCGCTTCCTCGACCATCATTGAACCGATACTCATCAATGGTGTTGTCTCGATATCCCAAGTAGACTGTGTTGCTTTCCGGGATGCCAACAAAATTCACTTCATTCTTGTTCTCGAACGCCAATTTCGAGTGGTTATGCGCACTCGGTGGAAACGTCTCCGGCTTATCCGACACGGAATTCCAGTCCGTCTTGATGCTCTTGAACTTGTCGCCAACAGTCTTTGCATCTGCCGGAGCATCGGGCACGGACAGGGTCTTGTCCGTTCCGGCCCGTGTCCCGGCAAGCGCTGCGGCATCCTCTGCGGCCTTCTGAGCCGTTTCTGCTGCCTGACGGCTGATGGATGCTTCACCCGCGCTGGCAGATGCTTCCCCGGCCTTGGTGGCGGCGGTGGAAGCGCTCCCCGCAGCGGCGGTGGCCTGCTGGGTGGCAATGTTTGCCGCAGCGGTGGCCGTCCTGGTGGAAGCTGCCACGTCGTTCAGGGCCGTGGTGCGGGCCCGTGCGATATCCTGCAAGGCGGCGGTGTGCTCCGTTTTCGTGTCCTGCAGGGCCTGCTTGGCGGCGGTCTCGCTGGTCTTGGCATTCTTCTCGCTGGCGGCGGCGTGGTCTCGCTCAGGGCTGCTGCGTCCTCGCTCTTTTTCGCCGCCTCTTCACTGTCCTTTGCCTTTTCCGCACTAGCCTTGGATGCACTCTCACTCTCGGCGCTTTTCTTAGCGCTGTTCTCAGATACCTCTGCGCTCTTTGCTGCCGCTTCCTCACTTTTCTTTGCCGCAGCAGCACTGTTTGCAGCCTTTTTGGCATTTTCCCCGCTCACCCGCACGCTTTCTTCCATGCTGGCGGCAGAGTTCGCTGCTTCTTTAGCAGATTTGGCCGCTGCTTCCTCACTGGCCTTAGCCGCGTTCATGCTCTCCAGCGCCTGCTTGGCGTACTTTGTCACCTCGGCCACGAACTGCTCATAGATGCTCGGCGTTATGTTCTCGGTGGTCGTGTCGGTGTCGATGGTGTCATAGCAGGTGTACTTGCCGGGCTTGGTCATGGCAATGTAGCCGCTGTCGTTGATGGCCAGCAGCATCCAGGTGCCTTCTTTTTCCAGTGTCCACCGCCGGTCTACCAGTGCGCTGTTCTGTTCGTCCAGCAGCTGGGGGTCCGGCTTTGTGCCGCTCAGGCGCTGCACATGCAGTGTCACGGTGCAGTTCTTCCACTCTTCCGGCAACTCAAAGCGGAGCTCGTCCACCTTGGCGCTCCGCACACCGCCCAGATACAGCGTCTCAATGTTTGCCCGAAACGTCGAACCATTGTCCTGCAGCTTTCTGATCTTAATATCCAGTTGGCTCACAGTTTCACTCCCTTCACCAATCGGGCGCACTCCTCGGTTTCGCCAGAGGTCTCATTTCAGATTTGTGCGCCCTTCCTGACCCTATCCTATCACGCCCCGCCGGGTGCAACTACCCCGGACATACAAAAGGGAGGCCGCTCACCCCGAACGGTCTCCCTTTCTTCTAAGCAGGGCTCCCCAAAAAATGAGCAGCAACGTGAACTTGGCTCCCCATACTAGGGGAGCTGTCACGCAAAGCGTGACTGAGAGGTTCACCTCACCCCTGCCCACTCATCCTTGCTGTTTTTTAGCCTGTTCCTCCTTTTTTGCCGCGTCCTTCACCCACTGGGCAAAGTTCTTGTTCTCATACATCGGGGTTCCGTCCGCTTTGGTCAGCTTCAGCAGCATCGTTTCCAGGCGCTTGCGGTCGCTGCTGCTGCCCGCCAGATACTCCTCTTTCACCGCGTCGGTGATTTTCGTCTTGATGCTGCCGTCCTCCTTGCCCGCCGTCTGCAGCCGCCGGATCTCATCCTGCACGTCGCTGGTCCTGCCGGTGTCCACCGCTTCAGTCAGGTCATCGTACACGCTGCCCTCGGTGCCGCCCTTGTACAGCTCCTCGGCCTTGCTTTCAATGGCTTCGGTCACAAGGTCGATCACCCATGTCCGCTTTTCCGCGTCAGCTTTGACCCCCTCCCGGATGCCCAGGGTCTCGTACATTTCCCGCACAAGCTGCTTTGTCAGCTCTTGGCGCTGGCTGTCTTTGCCCTCGTTCCGGGCCTGTGCAGCCTGCTCCACCTCCGGGCTGTATTTCTTCAGCCGGTTCTTCAGCTGGCTGGCAATGGTCTTTTCGTCCTTGCCCATGGCTTCCAGCTTCGCCATAGCACCGCTGGCGTTGTCCGTGTCCCCCTCGGCAATGGCGTTGTACAGCCGGTCATACTGCCCGGTGGCGCTCGTCGGGGTCGAGCTGAACGAAAAGCTGCTTCCGCTTGCAATGTCTCGTGCATCTTCCACATAGGCATCAAAGGCATCCAGCATTTTCCGGGCGTTCCCCATAGGCACACCCGCAATTTCAAACCCGTACTGCATCAGGTTCACGCCTGCCTTTCGCAGTTTCTGGTGATACGCTTCCAGCTGTTCCTCCGTCATGTCACCGGTGTCCTGCCGGACAAGGCTGGAAAACTTCGTTACTGCTGCAAAAAGATCATTCACAGCGCTGATGTTGGTTGCACTCACCACATCGTAATCCGTACCGTTCACTGCGTTTCCCACAGCGCTGTACAGCTCGCTGCCATACAGGAAGTTGCCCGCAAAGCTTTCCGTGTACAGATTCAGGAATCGCTTGCTCACGCTGGCCGCGGTCACATCTCCGTTCTCGTCCTGCTCTCTGTCCCACCGGTGCAGCAGGAAGTCCGCACCGATCTTCATCAGTGCAAACACAGCAGTCTGGGTGATCTGGCTCACAATGGCCCGGTTCAGGTTCTTTCCGGCCCGCTTCACTTCTTCTGCTGTCTCGCTGCTGGGTGCAGTCTTGTCCCGTTCTTTCTGGGCGTTGTAGTCCATCACCGCATCGGCCAGAATGCCGTAGTTCTGGAAACGCTGGGTCGTGAACATGGTCAGGGTCTTGGTCATTTGATCCGGATTTCGCTGGATTCCCGCCCGCTGCATGGTGGTGTAGTTGGGCTGGGTCTCCTCGATCACCCGCTGATACATCTTGTTCACCGCTTCCCAGTAGGCTTCGCTGCCTTTCGTGGCTGCCCCCTCTGCAAACTCATTGACGTGGTGCTCCACATACCGCTTGGAACCCTCCCACAGGGCCGCTACCGTGATCTCGTCCATGCTGTTGATCCAGCCGGTCACCCACTTAGGCAGCTTGTCCATGGCCTTTTCTGCCGCGCCCTGGCTCACGCCAATGCTGGCAAGTTCACCCCGCTGGCTTCCCCGCAGTCGGTATTGCAGCAGCACATCCCCGTGCTGGGCAATTTCCTGTTCCAGCGCTGCCCGCTGCTTGCCGGAAAGGTTCTTCACAAACGGCACCACCGCCGCCATGGTATCCGCACCCAGTACCGCGCCCGCCGTTGGCAGAGATGCCGCCTGCGCAATGGCCACACCAGGGTTCAGCGTCAGGATCGCGCCCGCATAGTTGCCGCGCAACCTGTCCAGCACTTTGGTCATTGTGGTCGAGCGCTTTCTTTGCGTGGTCTGCAGGTCGGTCAGCAGGTCATCGATGTAGTTCGTCGCGCTCTGGCCCCACTGCTCTTTCAGGATACCATTTTTCAGCATCTTGATGCCGTCCTCGGTCTCAATGCCACTGTTCAGCACCTTCTGCACATCCCGGATGGGTGCCGCCAGTCCGGCGTAGGCTGCCGTGTCCCGCAAACTCCGCTGCACCACGCTGCTGCACTCCTCCAGCAGGATGGGCATCTGGCTCTTGACACGGTTCTTCAGGAAGCCCCGGCCCTCAATGGTGGCATCCAGTTTCACGCCCTCGATCTGGGTTGCCAGCGCCGTCTTGTCCACCGCAATGGGGTAATAGTTTTTCACGGTGGCCCGCTGGTAACCCAGCAGCTTCATGCTTGTCTCGTTGATCAGGTTCGTGGTGTAGCTGCCGAAGAAATTCTTCATGTCCTCGCACCAGGCCCGGTCGTAGTCGGTCATGGCCTTCTCTACGGCCTGGATCACGGTGTCGGCCATGGGGTTTCCCGTTCTGTCCGTCAGCATCCCGATCTTCACGGTCTGGCCCTTCTGGTAAGCCTTCTCAATGTCGCCCCTGTTGTACTCCTCCGCATCCGGGATCGTCAGGCCACCGTTCAGCAGGTGCTCCCGGCTGTCGGCGTTCTGCAGGTGCATGTACAGGCTGCACAGCTGGGCGTGGGTCAACGGTGCAGCCCGACCCTTGCTGTCCTTCAGGCCAATGTCCACCAGCTCCGCGCCCGGACCGGCGAATTTTTCCATCTGTCTCAGGTTCGCCTTGCCCGTCACATTGTCAAAGAGCTTCGTTCCCTCCACAGTGATCCGGGTCTGTTCCCGCTGGCCGTCGTTCAGCATGGTGCCCAGCTTCTCCATCTGGCTGTTCTTTGCGTAGCCGCCCAGCATCCGAAACACACGGCCAGCCCCCAGCATGTCCAGGTTGTACCTGGTCAGGGCGCTCCGCAGCTTTCCATCGTTGCCCTTGCTCTGGCGCACCTCTGCAGCCGCCTCGTTGGCGATCTTGTCCACCGCTTCGGCTTTCTGCAAGCTCAGGGTCTTGTTTGCCGTCCGGATCACATGCAGCGTGCTGGCCGTAATGGCTTTCAGCATCCGCATCTGGTCCACCGTCATGGGCAGATAGGTGCGGTTCTCTGTCTCCCGGATTCGCTTTCTCAGCCGGTCACGCAGCATCTCGGCCTTTTCACTGTCCGGCAGTGCCTCGGCCTCTGTCAGCTGCTGGTTCAGCCGGTCAAGCTGGGCCTGCTTGCTGGCATTCAGGTCAGCCTGCAGCGCGTCGATGAGCTCCGGCACCTTGCTCAGCTTCCAGTCCTCGCTGATGCCGTTGGAGCTGTTCTCGGCTCCCATCGACTGCATGATACTGGTGCGCAGGGCCGTCAGCCGGGCCACGGCGTGGTCGTTCAGCAGGGTCATATCCGCCAGCTTTGCCACCTCTGCCGCCTGTTGGATCAGGTGGGGCTGCACATACCGGTCCTTGCTGGGCCGCAGGATCATCTGGTTCAGCTGGGCAGCATTGGCCCGGATGCCCCGCCGCAGCTCGTCCTTCTGCCGACCGTCCCGGGCTTTCTGTACCCGCTTCTCAGCCAGCTTCTTGGCAATGGCAATGTCCTCGTCCCGCTGCTGCTGGGCTGCAGTGATGGCGATTGCGTTTCGCTGAGCCTGCTTTTCCTGCCACTCCTGAGCTTTGCGCTGGTTTTCCTGCTCCCATTCCAGCAGTTCGTTTTCCTGATGGATCAGCTGCCACTCAGCTCTGTCAGCCCGGCGCTGTTCTCCTGCCACCTGGTGCGAAAGGTTCCAGTTCTCCCGCTTCAACTGTTTGTTTTCCAGCCGGATCTCGTCCAGCATCTGCTGGCGTTCTTCCTTCAGCCGCTTCTTTTCGGCCTTCCACTCCCGTTCGTAGGCTTCCTTCAGCACGTCCAGCTTTTCGGCCATGTCGCCGTAGTTGGTGATGTCCAGCCCCAGCGTATCCAGATTCTGATCCAGCAGCTTTTCTGCTTTTTCATTCCGCTTCTGCTGTTCTGTCCACTGCCGCAGTGCTTCATCCCGGCTTCCGTTCCGGCTGTTCTCATACATCCTCCGGTTGAACTCCCGGTTCTGCTCCTTCTGCACCTTCCGCAGGTCCTTCAGCGCTCGCTCCGCGTTCTCCTCGCCCATCGGCAGCAGCCACAGCCTGGCGCTGCCAGCGCTGGAACCCTTCAAAGATGGCCTGTGCATCGGTCATCTCCGGCACGTTCAGGATATCACCCAGCATCCGGTCGGCCAGCTCCACTTTGGCATCCTCGTACTCGGCAGCATCCGCAAAGCGGCTCATCATCCTGGGCTTGATGGCATCGTGCACGTTCATCAGCACATCCAGCCACTCGGTGCTCTCCATGCTGGCCGCGCCGTCCACGCCTGCCGCCTGGGCCGCGCCCCGGAACAAGGCCGCTGCCCCTTCCTTGGTGCCGCCCATGGCCCGGGTGTCGTTCACGATGGATTCATACACTTCCGCCGGGTTGCCGTCCCGCACACCCTCTGCCTGCCGCAGCTTCACACCGTGCCGCCGGGCCTCCGCCACCGCTTCGCTCCACGTCCCGTACCGCTTCACCAGCTCCGCCTTGGCCGGGCCGTCCTTGTTCACCGTGTAGCTCAGGTCGTGGTATTCCGGGTACTCGTCCCACAGCTCGGTGTTCCGGTAGGTCGCCCCGCTCAGAATCTCATCCGCAATGGTCTCAGACAGCGCGCTGGCCTTGCTCATGCTGGCCCCATCCGCCGTCATGTACTCCACCAGCGCCCGGGTCTCCCCGGCAATTTTCGTCCGGTCGGCCCTGCTGCCGTTGGCCTTTGTCCACCGCACCGCCAGCCCGTCAATGGAATCCTGGCTGATCCGCACACCGTGGGTCACACCCATCATCTGGGCCAGCGTTTCCATCGCCGCGCTGTTGTCCGCAATGGCCCGGCTTGCCTGCCGCTGGGTGTTCTTCCGCGCGTCCCGTTCCGCCTGTTCGGCCAGCTGGAACGGACGTTCGGCACCTTGTTCAGCAGGGCCGTGCGCTGGGCATCGTCCCCGGCTTTGTAGAGCTTCACGTCAATGCCGGTCTCTTTCAGGCTGTCGATCAGGGTGCTGCTGGTGTTGTCGGGCAGGATCGCCGCCCGTACCTCATCAAAGCCCACGGCCCGCTGGGGCTTCGCTTCAAAGTACCCGGTTGGAATAGCAGCCACGTTCTTGTACAGGTTCAGGATCATCTGGGCCGTGTCCTTGCCAATGGTATACCCCTCTTTTGCAAAGGCCTTTCCAATGGCTGCCGCCGTCTGTTTTCCCTGTGCGGCCCGCAAAAGGATTTCACCGAGTATCTCCCTCTCCCCATAGCCGCTGTCCGAATGTGCAGCGGTCTCCTGTCGGATGCGGCTGATGACTTCTTCGATCTGGCCGTCGGCCTGTTCCAGCAGTGCCTTGTACTCCTCCTCCGGTATCTGCTGCAAGCGGCTCTTGTCCGCCCGCACTTCATCCAGATTCTGATACTCCGCCGTCGCGGTGCTCATCAGGGTATTGGCTGAAAGGCCCCATGCGCCTTCTCCGCGTGCATTTTGCTGGTTCATGGCCTCCACCAGATTCTGCAACGTGTAGGGGTTGTGCAGTTGGGCAAAGCTTCTCCGGTTTCCGGTTCTGGTATAGGGGTCCTTCTCATTTCGGGATTCCCTTTTTTTCCCAAGAATACCCTCCATCTTCGGCAGCAGCCAATCTTCCACATCAGCATCCGGGGCTTTCTGCTGTAACTCCTTCTGCATCGCTTCCGTATCCTGCACGGTTTTCCCCGGCCATATCTTTGGTCGTCACATATTCATATGCGTTTTCCAGTCTGGCCCGCAGCATCGGTGCGATCAGCCGGTCGGCTTTGGTCTGCGCCTTTTCTTCGCTCCAGCCAAATTCTTCCATAGCCCAGCTTTTTTCTGCTTCCCGCACTTCATTCAGCACGGCATTGGATTTATCGTGATTTCCGTTCACCACGTCGGACTCCACGATGTCCCGCAGGGCACCTTCTCCGCCAAGGGCCTCTATGATTTTCTCATACCGCTTTTTCTGGCTTTCGGTAAAACGCACCTCCTGCTTTGTCACCACCTGCACGGTTTCGCCTTTGTCTGCCAGATAGGCCGCCTTGACCGCATCATTCCGGGAAAGGCTCTCTGCCAGTTGCTTCGGGTTCTTCCCGGACGCTTCCATGTCCAGCGTTCCGCTGATCACATTTCCCCGCGCAAATGCGCCGCCAGCGGTTTGTCGGCTCAATTGTGCAAGTTCGCTGTTCAGCTTCACTGCCTTGTCCGCGTGCACTTCGTATTCCACATTGGGCCGGGTGGGTGTCCAGGCATCCGAACCATAGATACGGTTTGCCCGGTTCACCATGGGGTCAATGGTATCGGAGTTGAACACCAGCGAGATTGGGCCATACTTGGTGTGACCTTCCTGAGCTTTCACCACCGCAATAGACGGCGAGGGCATCCCGCCCAGCTCCAGCGCTTCCTGCAGGTTTTCGGCGGTCAGGTTGTGCACGGCCACAAGGTCTTTGTTCTGGTCCACCTCCACCGGAGCACTCAGCTGGAACCGCACCGATTTCTTCACAGGTTCGCTGTTTCCCTTGCTTTCGGCATTTTCTTGTGCTATACTGTTTTTAGAAAGTAGCTTAGGGGCTTCATCGCCCTGCTCGGTTTTGAGTACCGTGGTAAGGCTGCTTTCTTTTTTTGTTATTTTCCCATTCTCAATGGTCAGCAGGCTGCCATCAGAACCACATACCTCATGGACATAGAATTTGCTCGCCGCATTCGGAACAGTATACTCATTTACAATAACAGCCTCATAGATTTTGATGCCGTCCACCACAACCGGAGCCACAAAGGTATGAGTATTGTACCCCCGTCCTTTCCAGTTTTCCACGAAACCAATTTGTTCACCGTACCGGATTACGTTGGGAATGGCCGCTGCAGCGATCTGCTTCACCGGGCCGTTTCCATGCTGCACGGTTGCCTTGGCTCCCTTGCGGGTCAGTTCCACCACACCAAATCCATCACGCTCTACTTTTCCGCCAATGGATTCAAAGAATCGGACGATATTTTCAGCATTTTCTTTGCTGGTAGCACCGTACTCAATTTCTTTTCCAGTGATTTCAGCCGCCGGTGTCATCTGTTCCAACCGGCCAAGATTACGGTTCAGCTGCTTTTCAAGAGTTTCCTCCCCCTCCTGCAGCTGGAACCGCATACTGCGTCCTTCCGCCGCACTCTCATTCTTGAGGGCTGCGGCGTTTTCTTTTGCACTGCGCAGGTTGTCCATGGCCTTTTCGGCGTGGGCAAAAGTATTCGTCCTGCAAAAATTCTGCGCTCGTTCTCGGCCAGGCGCTGGGCCTTCAGGGCAGCCCGGTTGTCTGGGTCAAGGGTCAGCACTTCCTTTGCCCGGCTCACAATGCCGTCCAGCATCTCCTTCACCCGGTTCATCACGGTGCGGATGGTTCCGGCCCTGCCGCTGTTCTTCTCGGCCTGCCCGCGCTCGGAACTCTACCCAGCGCTTGAAATCGGATTCATTGGAGAAGATGCCCCGCCAGGCATCGCCCACCAGCTCCTCGGCAGCTTCCTCATAGGTCAGATTCTGCTGGGCATAGTCGGTCATCTTCTCCCGGATCATCTCGTCCACGGTCTCAAAGCCGCTGCTCCTGGCCAGATACAGCAGGGCATGGTCCTGCAAAGTCTTTGGCCCCCTCGCTGTCCAGTGCGTTGTACCAGTGGTAGTCCTCGTGCAGCACCGTGCCGAACGTATCCTGTGCGCTGTCTCCAAAGAAGATCCGTGCCGTCTCCGTGTCCACATAGGCCCGCACCCGGCTGTCTGCCTGTCCCGCACCGTTCTGCAGCACGATTTTTTCAGAACCGCCGTGGTGCCGGTTGCCGCCGCGTTCAGCTCGATCACCTGGCTGCCTGCGTCGTTTGCGTTGCGCAGGGTTCCCTTGTAGATGGTCTCACCCCTGCCCGTCAGGCTCTGTTCCGTCAGAGTGCCGCCCAGCTGGCTCTTGGCCCACCGGGTCTCTGCCGCATCCCTGCCGTAGGTGTAGGCGATCTCCAGCGCGTTCCGGCCCTTGAGGTTGCCCAGACATAGTTCACGTTGGCCGCCATGCCGCTGCCGGTGCCCGCCAGCTTCAGCGCCTGGTCAAAGTTCTTCACGTCCTCCATCTGGCCCAGCCCGGTACAAAGTGGATGCTGCCGCCGCATAGCGGTCACTGTCCACGCCTTCCGGCTGTTTCCGGCTGATCTCCTGCGCCGCCTTTTCGCCCACCTTCCAGCTCCGCAGCACCTGCTCCGTCCGGGCCTGCTTCTGGCCCTCCGTCCTCGGTGCTTCCATGCCGTAGGTTTCACGGAGAGCATTCTCCACATTTTCCCCGGGGTTCTCCACTGCCGTGTCGTTGGCATTCGATTCCGCATTCGCTGCATTTCCGGCAGCGATCACATCCCCCGGTTCCGCAAACGCTGCATTTCTGGCAGCGTCCGGATCGTTCAGCACCTGTCGTGCCGCCTCAAATGCCGCCCCACGGTCTGCCGTCGTCCCGCTGCCGCTGCCCTCCTCAGCATGGCCCGCCGCCTTGCGTTCCATCGTGCTTTGCTCGTCCAGCACGCTCTGCCCGTCCTGCCAAGGGCTCCCCTCAGTAGGGGAGCTGTCAGCGCCACTGCGCTGACTGAAAGGTTCTTCCCCGTCCACCTCCCCCGGTTCCCGCGCCAGCTCCTCCCGGCGCTTGTGTTCCTTCAGCGCCTGCTCGTATTCGTCCTGAGCGGCATACCGCTCCACGTTGCCCCGCAGGCTGGAATCTCCCGCGTTCATCCTGGAAAGCCCTGTGCCCACAGCGCCGCCCAGCGCACCGGACGCGCCGCCGGTCAGGCCTGCTTCCAGTGCCTGAACCAGCGTGTCCGTGGTAAACATGGTCTGGGCAGCTTCGCTGTCTCCCAGGGCCGCATCAATGGCCTTGTCGGCATAGGTCTCCACAAAGGCCTGCACGGCGTTGTCAATGCCGCCGGAAATGGCGTTGGCAACCGCCGGATGTGCCGCCGCAAAGGCCGAATCCCAGCCAGCGCCCGGATCTTGTCTGCCACAGCTCCCGCCACGGAATTTCTGGCGTAGTCCGCGCCCATGGTTCTTGCCAGATCAGCCGCACCCACGCTGTTGATGGCCCATCCTGCGCCAAACTTTGCCACGCCGCCCACCAGCGCCTTGCCTGCGCTTTCGCCCTTGGCCGCGCTCTGGCCCATGGCATCCGCAGCGCCCTGGGCACTCAGCACCGGCAGCACCGCCGCCGGATTGATGGCAGCCACGGCAAGGTTCTCAGCCGCACTGGTCGCCACGCCCTGCACAGTCCGCTGCACATCGGTCAGGCCGCTCTGGGCCGCTCCCGTCAGCTGCTGGCCCCGGTTGTACAGCTGGTAGCCCACGCTCTTCTCCGTGTCGATGCCACCCTTTGCTTCCGTTCCGGCAATGCGGCTGCGCATGTCCTCGATCTCCTGCCGGGTAAATCCCTGCTGCAACAGGTCGCCGGTGCTGTACTTGGGCTGGTAGTCCATGTCAGTTTCCATCAGCTGGTCATACAGGTTCTTCTCGCGGGGGTTCCGGGCAAGCTCTGCTTCCAGTGCTTTCCGGTTCTCGCTGCTCTGCCGGATGTTCTTTCCGGCCTGCACCAGGTACTCCGCACCCATCAGCGGGGCAGCGGCCACGGTGTCCGCAACGCCGCCCACGGTGTTTGCCGTCCGCCGGGCCAGCTGCTTCCACTCCGGGATTTCTTCCATGGTGTCCAGATACTCCCTGGCCTGCCGGATCTCCGTGTCCGTGTACCCCAGCTTTTTCATGTCCGCCGTGCTGTAGGTGTTGCCCACCTTCCCCTTGATTCCCGTGGTGCGGAAGGGGTCGATGCTACCATCCCCGGCGCTGGCCCCGTTTCTGCTGGTGCCGGTCTCGGCATAGCTGGTATAATTGCTCTTCTTTTCCAGCAGCTTGTTCACAAGCTCCTGATTCCGAGGCTGGTCAAACCACTGGTTGGCCTGGTCAAAGTCGTCCGGCTGGCTGTACTCCGCATAGCTGTTCTTCAGCTTCTGGGCCTGCTGTCCGTACCACGTTCCCAGAGTATTCCCCGCCGGGCTCACTGTCACCTTCTGCCGGTTCAGCTCGTCGCTCCGGCTGTCCATGGCATCCGCAAAGCCCAGGTTGTTCCTTGTCCGGTAATCCTCCAGCGCCGTAGAATACAGGTCATTGCCCTCAGCCGAAGCCATCCCCTTGGCTCCCCTACTAGGGGAGCTGGCGCGGAGCGCCTGAGAGGTTCCCGCCCCGTCAGCAGCATCTGCGGGCTGAGAGGGCGTGCTGGTTCGCAAAGCCCGAACCCGTTCTGCCGTCCACTTGCCGCTTCCCTCATCCTTTTTTGCCGTTTCAGAGGGGTTGCTTTCCCGCAAAGCCCGAACTTTCTCTGCTGTCCATGCCATTATTCCACACCTGCCTTTTCCAATGCGTCCGAGATCTCTTTGTCACTGTATCCGTTCTGGCTCATAATGTTTGCAATTGCCCAGGCGCTGTAACCACGCTTTGCATACCTCTGAGCCAGAAGCGTGCCGGTGTCACTGCTCTGGCCACCCGTGCTTTCTGTGTTCTTCGTCTCCGGCACCGGATAACCAGCATCTGCAAGGATACCGTCATACCACGTCGTATCCCCACCCTTTGCAGCAACACTTTCGCGGTCTTTCATCAGGTTGCGCAGTTCGCTTTTCGACCACTCGCTGCTCTGGCGGTAATAGCCTCTCGACCCGCCGGAACCAGTTGCTGCTCTCTTTGCCAGCGCCGCCGAGAGTGCTCTCTGGGTCAGGGTGTTGTAGTCGCCCGCTGCATTGCTGTCCATGCCGTACATCTTCAGCAGGTTGGCCGCTGCTTCCTGATTTCCGCTTGCCACCAGAGAAGCCGCGGTGCTCAGAACACCGGCCTGATCGTCCCGGGTCACCGGTGCGCCGGTGTAGTTGGCAAAAGCGTTTGCGTTCAGGCCGTACCGGTTCAGCACGTCGCTGGCCGCATCCCCAGCGCCCTGGGTGTACAGGTTGAACGCCTGCTGGTAGGCGTTCAGGGCATCGCTCTGGTCGGTGCGGTTCTTGTTGTACTCCCACTGTTCCCGGGCAAAGTCATTTTCCCACTGCTGCTGGGTGTACCCCTTGTACCCATCATAGGCCGTCAGGGCCGCCGAGCCGATGTTCTTTACCGTGTTCCAGAGGTTGTTCCAGTAGTTGTCGTTCTCGTTCCGGGCCTGTTCGCTCTGGTTGGCAAGGAAATTCTGCCACGCCGTGTAGTTGGCAAAGTTGCTGCCGTAGGCACTGCGGTCCAGCGCCTCGGTGTTAGCCATGCCGGAAAGGGCACTCAGCAGGTCGTTCTGCTGGTTCTGGTATTCGCTCAGTGCCTGGCCTCTCAGGCCGGGTACCGCATTGTCAATGCCGCTCAGCGCCTGCTGCTGGCCCTGCTTTGCCACGCTGTCGGCGTAGCTGCTGCCATACCCGCCCGCCAGCATCGCCGCGTTGGCCTGGGCGTTCTCCGCACTGGCGGCAGCATTGGCCTGGGCCTGGGCGCGGTACTGCTGGTAGGCTTTGCTGCCGGTGTCCCAGTCGAACCCGCTGCCGATCTGCCCGGTCAGGCTGTCCATTGCGTCCTTGTTCCGGCTCACATAGTCCGCCGGGCGGTTGGCATTCCATTCCCGCTCTTCCTGTTCCGCCTGGTTCTTTCTCCTTAGGGTATCAAATAACATGTCGTTCTCCTTTTCTTCTGCCACACACCGGTCTTCAGATCGCGGAAAGCGCTTTCAGCACCCACGGCAGCATCTGTGCACCCACCTGCAAAACGTTCCCCCGAGAAGTTGGTGTTGTTCGCGTCCTTCTTCTGGTTGGCCCCCACCGCGTTGGCATATTCGGTCTGGGCACTGTTCAGCTGGCCATAGTAATTGTTCAGGCGGGTGTTGTAAGCATCCTGCGCCAGCTTTTCCTGCTGCTGCAAAGAGCTCAGCCGACTGCTCAGATCACTCTTCTTGGTGGCATATTCGTTGTAAGCCTGGCTGTATAAGCTGTCTGCCACGTCCGAAAGCCCGTTCATGGTGCTCTGGTAGGCCGTCTGCCCGCTGGAAGTGCCCCAGCTGTTGCCGTAGCCGCCGCTGCGGGCCGAAGCGTTGGCGGCAGCGTTCTCGCTGGCCAGCTCCGCACCCCGGGTGTACTGGTTCTTGTACTGCTGGTAAGCTGCGTCCTTGGTGTAGTCGTAAGAAAAGCCGTCCCGGTTCATCTTGTCCAGCTGGCTCTGCGTGCCGCTGATCTGGCTGCCGTACTCGCTCTGATACTCCCCCGGGCTTCTGTCCTTTGATGTAATCCAGATTGTTCTTTGGCCGTGGTCACCCGGTCGTTGCTCTGGGCGTACTGGTAGCTGTTGGAACCGTTCTTTCTGGTTCCAACACGCCGGTGCCGCATTCTTTTCGCTGTTGCCGGTAATGCCGTCATACACATCCCCTATCATCAGCCCCACATTGTGGCCCGGAATCAGGTACTCCCACCATTCTCCTCTTGCCATCTTCTCACTGTCTCCTTTCGTTTACTCCACCTTCAGCCCCATGGCCACCAGCTTGTCCCGCATGGTGTCGCTGAAGTTCGTCTCGTCCAGGTTCTGCATCATGTATATCATTTGGTCCCGCAGCTGCATCAGGTAGTTGTTGATGCTCCGCCTGTCCTCCGGGGCCATGTTGTCACTCAGTTTCGGCATGGCGATCTCGCCAAGCCTCGTAATATCTGCCATATAAAATCTCCTTCCTCTAAGCAGAGCTATCGGGTTGCGGCTCCCAGCGTCTGCTTCACTCCGTTCGCATCCTGCTGGCCGCGGCCCCAACAGCTCCTCCCTGTTTCCGCCACTGGCGGCGGTCGTCGCTGTTGCAAGGCCGGTAAGCACTAACCCTTAGTAAGCAAAACGCCCCGCGGTATTCGCAGTACCGTGGGGCGTTTTGCTGCTCATTGGTGAAAACCTATGAAGCAATATCTTCTTTCATTGCTTTTATTATATGCACTCTCAGCAAAAAAGTCAAGCGCTTCGCAATTTTTATCGATCCAAATCGTGCTTCTTACAGAACTTCCTGCTCACCCAGTACATCCCGGCCCAGATGGCGATGGCGAGAATGAGATACACCGGATTTTTCAGCGAGCTGAGCAGCGACTGGCCGAAGAGAGACATCATGGCCACCATAACGGCCTTGCCCGTCAGAAGGGTGAGCAGATAGCGTTTCTCGTCAAAGTCCGAGATGCCGAAGGCCAGATGCAGGAACGACGTGGGCGTGAAGGGCAGGACCGCCAGCATGAAGAGGGTGGCGGTGTCCACATGGCTGACCCACTGCTGGGCCTTTTTCAGCTTTTCAGAGCGGGAGGCCAGCTTCCAGAAAAAAGCGCTTGACCACCCGCCGCCAGAATAAAAACACCACCGTGCCGCCTGCGGCCACACCGAGCCAGCTGTAGACGAAGCCAAGAAATCCGCCGTGGGCCGCGACATTGAGGGCCACGATGGCAATGAGGGGCAGCGGCGGAAAAATGGATTCCACCATCGCCAGCAGGATAGGGACCAACGGCCCCAGCCCTTCAAAGCCCTCTAACAATGCCTCCCAGAATTCCAGCGTACCCAGCTGGTGGAGCCAGTCGATGAGCGTCGTTTCCATCGTGCTCATACCATCCCTTTCGTTTCTGCCTGATGTTTCTTCTTAGTATATCCAGCATCTATGACCGGGATATGAACAAAATCTGAGCTTTTTTGTCTATTCTTCCTGTCTCTTCTCACAATACGAAACAGCGTCGTTCTTTCCTGCACGCTATTTTATTCTTCTGCCTCAGAAGATGTGCCGGGCGGCCTCCGCTTCGGCGGCCTGCCGTTCGGCCTTGAGGCGCTGACGCTCCAGATACTGGGCTTTCTGCTTCTTCCAGCGGACCAGGCTTGCATCGTCCGGCATCTGGATGCAGCGGGCGAAGGCCCAGTGCAGGCCGTCCCGGCGCGACATCCGGTATTTCTGGAACACGCCCCGGCCTGCCTCACCGCCCCGGCCCTTACAGACGGGGCACTGGGACAGCGTGTACCAGCCGCTGCTCCCTTTTTTCAGCCAGACGTCATCCGGCTGCAGGGCCGTGCCACAGACCGGGCAGGCCATCGTGCCGATGACGGGGTCCAGCTTCCACATAGACTGGTCCAGATAGCCCCGGAAGACCCTGAAATCCCGGTAGTCGCCCGGCGTGGGGCAAAGGCTCTGGCGCAGGGTGTCCTCCTCGCTGGGGTAAGCGGCCAATCCGGCCCGCAGGTCGAGCATACGGCAGAGGTCGGCGGTATAGAGGGTGTCGGACAAAGCGTCGTGGAAGGGGCGTTCCAGCGGGATGCCCATCCGGGTGACGACATTTTCCAGCTTCATCCCCTCGCCTTCCTTGCGGGGGTACTCCCGCAGAAAGAGCTGCTGCAGGTCGTACCAGACCGTCGGGCGGCTCTCGTCGAGATTGCAGAGGAAAAGGTTCTGCTTGAGCACCGGCACGTCATCCATGCCCCACTCGGCAAACTCGGCATCCGGGCCGCACCACTGCATAAAGCGGCGCAGGCCCTGCACGATGGGCTCGCCCCCGG
>ENA-OQET01000481-OQET01000481.1-human-gut-metagenome-genome-assembly--contig:-NODE-481-length-21118-cov-3.742509_pt1 | contig 21118 bp, 19 predicted proteins | sample MGYA00242800_ERZ504645 | MGnify/ENA primary metagenome ERZ504645 (study PRJEB26092, sample SAMD00036308) | human gut metagenome | host: Homo sapiens | study: EMG produced TPA metagenomics assembly of... | reverse complement strand
CGGACTCGCTCGGGCTCGTGATGAGCGGCAGCGTTCTGATAGTGCAGGACGATTTCTGGGGCAACCGCAACATCATGGCGCGGATAACTCATGGCGGAATCTTCGCCGAGTCGTTCGCCTGCACGGGCGAAAAGCTGACCGTCGGCGCGGAGGCGGAGAGCGAATGCGAGATAATGCGGCTGAAAGTCGGACATGTGCTCGGCTCGTGTCCGAAGTCGTGCGCCGGGCACGCAAAGCTCGTCGGCAATCTGATATCCGAGCTTGCGCGCAAAAATCTGAATTTCAACTCGAAGCTCGGCCACATGGGCAAGCGCACGACGCGCGAAAAGCTGATGTCATATCTTTCGGCGCAAGCGATGAAGAGCGGAAAAAATGAATTTGACATTCCCTTCGATCGTCAGCAGCTCGCCGACTATCTGTGCGTTGACCGCAGTGCAATGTCCGCCCAGCTCTGCGCACTCAGGGACGACGGAATATTGAAGTTCAAGAAGAATCATTTTATACTCAACAGAATATGAAAAAACGACCGCCCGAATAAACGGACGGTCATTTCAATTATCGGTTAAGATTATTTCTTCTTTCCGGTGCCTTCGTATTCCTTTATCCATGCGACCATGTCGGTGAAGGACTGCTTTGCGCCCATGGGGGCGTAGCCGAGCTCTTCCTTCGCCTTATCGCAGCTGAAGTTGCAGTTTGAGGTCAGCTTGCGGATGGAGTAGCGGGTGAAGAGCGGGGTCTTCTTCGCGGCGTTGTAATAGACCTCCATGAGAGGAGCAAACGCATTTGCAAGACCGAGAGAAATCTTGAGGCTCGGAGCCTTGAAGCCGCAGATGTCTGCGAGCATATGTATCAGCTGGTCGACGGTGACGACCTCATCGGTGAGGATATAGCCTTCGCCGGGTCTGCCCTTTTCGGCAGCGCCGATCATGCCCTTTGCAACATCGCGCACGTCAACGAAGTTATATGCGCCGAAGGAGAGCGATACGGGGAACTTGCCCTTGAGGAACATTCTGACCATCTCGCCGACGGAAGAGACCTTGAAGTCATAGGGACCGCAGCAAGCGCCGGGATAGCAGACAACTGTCTCAAGCTTGTCGTCGTTATTCTCAAACACATAGTTTGTGGCGGTAGCCTTAGTCTTCGCATAGGTGCCGTCAAGAATCTCGGGATTGAAGTGAGAAATCTCACGCATAACCTGATTATCGGGGAGCGGGGGGTAAGCGTCAACGGAGGAAGCGTAGACAAGGCGTTTTACGCCGCACTTTTGCACGCCTCAACGACGTTCTTTGTGCCGTCGACATTGACCTTCCAGGTCATGTCCTCGTTGCCCTTGTTTATCTCGATAACGCCTGCAAGTGATAGACGACGTCCGCACCTTCAAAAGCCTTTTCGAGAGAAGCGGGATCGGTGACATCGCCGAATACGCGCTCGCAATTGATGCCGTCAAAAATCTTGCTGTCTTTTCTGATGAGTATTCTGAAGTTTTCGCCGCGTGCCTCGAGTTCTTTAACGAGTGCATAGCCGACGTGACCCGTAGCGCCCGTGACGACTGAAAGCTTGTCTCCCATGATTAATTAACACTCCTTTAATTTTTAAGCTTACGGAACTTATTATATATCAGAAAAGCTTTTTAATATTTACGGTAAAGAACTATTTGACAGTAAAAAGATAATTATTTATTTTTTTCAGTCAAAGTGCCGAAGTGTTTCGCCAATAACATTGACTTTTTGTATGTTTGGAGCTATTATTTTATAGTGGTATTTTGTTCTGCACGGCGGCGTATAACTTGAACGGACGCCCGCGCAGAGAACGGACATATATATTTGAAAGGAAGGATACAAGTGGCAAAATACGTCCTTGCACTCGATCAGGGAACGACGAGCTCACGCGCCATCGTTTTCGACAAAAAGGGCAATATCGTAGCCAAGGCGCAGAAGGAGTTCGATCAGATCTATCCCGCCGCAGGCTGGGTCGAGCATGACCCGATGGAGATACTTTTCAGCCAGTTCCAGGCGGTGACTTCCGTCTTTGCTTCGGGCGGGATAAAGCCTGAGGATATAGCCGCTATCGGCATAACGAATCAGCGCGAGACCACCATTATGTGGGACAGGGAGACGGGCAAGCCCGTCTACAACGCCATTGTCTGGCAGTGCCGCCGCACAGCGGAGCTCTGCGAGCAGATAAAGGCGGACGGCATGGAGGAATACATAAAGGATAAGACCGGTCTTGTTATAGACGCGTATTTCTCCGGCACAAAGATAAAGTGGATCCTTGACAACGTTCCGGGCGCACGTGCGCTCGCCGAGGCGGATCAGCTGCTCTTCGGCACGGTCGAGACATGGCTCATATGGAATCTCACCGGCGGCAGAGTGCATATAACCGACTACTCCAACGCATCGAGAACGATGCTCTTCGATGTCGACAATCTCTGCTGGGACGAGAAGATGTGCGAATATCTCAACATCCCGATGTCCATTCTGCCAGAGGTCAAGCCTTCGAGCATGGTATACGGCAAGGTCGCTGGCGGCATAATCGGTCTTGAGGATCTTGAGGGTATCCCGATCGCGGGGGCTATAGGCGATCAGCCGGCGGCTCTGTTCGGTCAGGCATGCTTCGAGCCCGGTCAGGCGAAGAACACTTACGGTACCGGCTGCTTCCTGCTGATGAACACGGGCGAAAAGCGCGTTAAATCAAAGAACAACCTGCTCACGGGCGTCGCATGGGGTATCGGCGACAAGGTCGAATATGCCATTGAGGGCTCTGCATTCAATGCTGGTTCGGTCATAAAATGGCTTCGCGACGAGCTGCATATGATAGACAACGCAAAGCGCTGCGACGAGCTCGCCGAGAGCGTGCCCGACGCAAACGGTATATATTTTGTTCCCGCGTTCACGGGTCTCGGCGCGCCATACTGGGATATGTACGCGCGCGGTTGCATAGTCGGACTCACGCGCGGAGTCAACCGCGCTCATATCGCGAGAAGCGTCCTCGAGGCTATCGCCTATCAGATGACTGACCTTCTCGAGGCGATGGAGGACGACTCCGGAATAACATTCACCGAGCTTCGTGTCGACGGCGGCGCGAGCGTCAGCGATATCCTGCTCCAGATCCAGTCGGATATGATACGCACGATAGTCGACAGACCCAAGACCGTCGAGACGACTGCTCTTGGCGCGGCATACCTTGCGGGTCTTGCCGTCGGCTACTGGAAGGACAGGGACGAGATCGCGCAGAACCGCGAGATCGAGAAGATTTTCACTCCCCAGATGGAGAAGTCGCACCGCGACGAGCTCTACAAGGGCTGGAAGCGCGCAGTCGAGCGTTCGCGCGACTGGGCGAAGGACTGATATTATCTGGCCGCCGACCGGTTTTCTGATCGGCGGCCGTAAAATAACCGGGTATTCTCGAACACGAAAGGAAAACGAAAATGGATTATCTGAGCGAATCACTCAAACTGCACTATGAACTGCGCGGCAAGCTGGAGATACAGCCGAGAGCCGGGGTCAGCAACAAGGACGAGCTGTCCCTTGCCTACACCCCCGGAGTCGCGGCGGCGTGCCTCGAAATAAAGGACGATGTCAGCAAGAGCTATGACCTGACCCGCCGCTGGAACACCGTTGCAGTCGTCACGGACGGCACCGCAGTGCTTGGTCTCGGGGATATAGGTCCCGAGGCTGGCATGCCCGTCATGGAGGGCAAATGCGTGCTCTTCAAGGCGTTCGGCGGAGTCGACGCGATACCGCTTTGCGTGCGTTCAAAGGACGTTGACGATATAGTCAACACCGTCGCTCTGCTCGCAGGTTCGTTCGGCGGAGTGAATCTCGAGGATATCGCGGCTCCGCGCTGCTTTGAAATCGAGCGCAAGCTCAAGGAGCGCACGGATATACCGATTTTCCACGACGATCAGCACGGCACTGCGGTCGTCTGCCTTGCGGCGGTTGTCAATGCATTAAAGATAGTCAAAAAGCAGCTCTCCGACTGCACCGTTGTTTTCAGCGGCTCGGGCGCTGCGGGCGTTGCGATAGCGAGACTCTTCGACTCTATGGGTGCAGGCGAGATTATCATGTGCGACCGCAAGGGCATAATCTGCGAGGGTGGGGATCTGACTCCCGCAAAGGCGGAAATTGCCGCATTCACAAACAAAAATCACCGCACCGGCACGCTTGCCGACGCGATGAAGGGCGCTGATATATTTGTCGGCGTCTCCGCTCCCGGAATCGTTACAGAGGAGATGGCGGCGTCGATGGCTGAAAATGCAATAATCATGGCTATGGCGAACCCCGTACCCGAGATAATGCCCGACCTTGCAAAGGCGGCAGGCGCGGCGGTAGTCGGCACGGGCAGAAGCGACTTCCCGAACCAGATAAACAATGTTCTCGCGTTCCCCGGAATTTTCCGCGGCGCACTCGATGTCCGCGCGAGCGACATAAACGAAGAGATGAAGATAGCCGCCGCCAAGGCGATAGCTTCGCTCGTCAGCGACGATGAGCTGAACCCCGATTATATCCTGCCTGCGGCGTTCGATGAGCGCGTCGGCAAGGCAGTCGCCGATGCGGTTGCGCAGGCGGCGAGGGACAGCGGCGTTGCGAGAATATAACTAAAATTTCGTGGTGTAGCCGCCGTCGAGCTTTATCCCGCTTCTTTCGCAGCGGGATTCAACAAAGCTCTGCGTCCGGTCGATGACTGTTCTGAAGCTCATAGGCATTTTTGCGGGAGCGCGGCGCGGCGAGTGGCTGCCCTGCGTTATCAGCTCGCTTTCGATGCAGTCGAGAATATGCAGATAGGCGGGGTCGTTGAGAATATCGGCGTTGGGCACCCAATCGCCCGGGAGATTGCCCTTGGCGGTCTCCGCGATTATGATTCGGTACATCATGAGGCTGTATATCCTGTGCAGGGAGTCGACGGTTGAGCCATTACTCTCCTGCGGGAAAGTCAGGAATTTGCGCAGCTTTCCGGCGACGCGGAATATAGTTAATGTGTTGAGCTCCGAGTCGGAGGGCAGGTCGCCTTTGATACCGAATGCGCCTTCAAATCCGCGCTTCGATTCGCTCAGCCCCAGCAGGTAGTCCGTGGTGACATTGTAGTAATCCGCCGCGCGGCAGAGAAAATCGAGCCCGCATTCGCGTATGCCGTTTTCGTAGTGGGAGAGCAGCGCCTGCGAGACTCCGAGTCCTGCGGCGGCTTCCTTTTGGCTCAGCCCCTTTTCTTTTCTGAGCGAAGACAGGCGCGCGGTTATATTTGTTGCCATAGCGATACCTCTTTTATACAGTCTGTATAATCATTATATCAGAGATTCAAGAATTTTCAATCATACAGTTCAACAAAATACTCAGCGTATTTTTGGAGGAAACATGAAAAGCTATATAGTTTATATCATAAGAAGCGGCGCGACAAAGGAGGAGACCGAGGGAAAATATATCGGTCACACCGACGTTGAGCTCAGCGAAGAGGGCAGAAAACAGCTCGAGAATATGCGCTCGGAGCTTGTCTATCCGCCCGTCGGCGCGGTCATATCGAGTCCGCTCAAGCGCTGCACCGACACCGCGGCGATACTCTATCCCGACAACAAGTGCATTACTATAGATTCGCTCATAGAGTGCAACTTCGGCGAGTTCGAGGGCAAGGATGCGGAGGAGCTCAAGGACTATCCGATGTTCCCGCGCTGGCTCGCCGGCGAGCAGGGCGTTGAGCCGCCGTTCGGCGAGAGCAACGAGGCGTTCGCAAAGCGCGTGTGCGAGGGATTCATAAAAATAATCGACGGTCTGATAAAGACCGAGACCGACCGCGCTGCGATAGTCACCCACGGCGGTGTTATGATGGCACTGCTCACAAACTTCGGTTTGCCCCAGCTGCCGATGCACGAGTGGATAACTCCGAACGGCTGCGGCTACACTCTGCGCATAACCCCGTCGCTGTGGATGCGCGGGCACAAGCTGGAGGTCGTCTACGAGTTCCCGTATGAGAAGAACGACGAGGACGGCGAAGAAGAATAAAATTTGACGGGAGGCGGCAATATGCAGTACAGAACCATAAGAGCGGCGGCGAGCACCGAGTTCGTTGAAAAGCGTTCGCGGTTCATCGGCTATATATCGCCCGTCACGACTCAGCAGGACGCGATAGCGTTTATTGATTCGATAAAGTCGAAGCACTGGGACGCGACGCACAATGTCCCGGCATATATAATCAGAGAGGGCGACATCTGCCGCTTTTCGGATGACGGCGAGCCGCAGGGCACGGCGGGAATGCCGGCACTCAATGTCCTGCAAAAAGAAGAGCTGACCGACTGCGTTCTGGTTGTCACCCGATATTTCGGCGGAATACTTTTAGGCGGCGGGGGACTCGTCAGAGCCTATTCGCACGCGGCGAAAATCGCAGTCGATGCGGGCGGCATAGTGACCCGCGCGGAGTGCAGCATAGTGAAAATCCGCTGTGACTATACATTCTACGGGCGGCTCGCCTCGCTTATCCCGGAGCAGGGCGGCATAGTTGAGGACACGGCGTTCGAGGACGTGGTGACGGTGAAAATGAGAATACCGCAGGAGCTTGAACCTGCGTTTGAGGCGCGGCTCGTTGACCTTAGCAACGGCACTTGCCGCGGAGAAATAACAGACACGGTTTTTGCGGATATAGACTGAGGAGGAGAAAAATGAAGATACTTTTTCAGGGCGATTCGATAACGGACGGCAACAGATACAAAGAGCCCGAACGCCGCCACGATCTCAACCATCAGATAGGGCACAGCTACGCATTTATTGTCAGCGGTATGCTCGGCGCGGAATATCCGGATGCCGGACTGAAATTTGTAAACCGAGGCATTTCCGGCGACACGACGCGTGGACTGCTCCGCCGCTGGCGCGAGGATGCGCTCGATATAGAGCCGGATGTTTTGAGCCTGCTCATCGGCACGAACGACTGCTTCCTTGAGGGCGAAAATCATGTTGAGCCAGAGGAATACGAAAAGAATCTCGAAAGCATACTCTCGCAGTCGTTTGAAACGAACGGGGAGCTGAAAGTGTTTCTCATGGAGCCGTTCTTTCTGCCGACAAAGGACAGATTCAAGGCGGAAGAGAATACTTGCCGCGAAGAGATAGGCAGATATTCGCAAATCTGCCGCCGCATTGCCGAAAAGGACGGCAGGATATTTTTCATCCCGCTTCAGCATCTGTTCGACGAAGCAGCAGAGGGACGTGACTGCGCCTACTGGATTTGGGACGGCATCCACCCGACGGAGAGCGGGCACGCGCTGATAGCACGCGAGTGGATAAAAGCATTCAAGGCGATGTTTGAATAAAAATCTAAACCAAACAAAAAATCCTCCGTATGAATCCATACGGAGGATAACTTTTTGCTTTGATTATTTCTCGGCGGCTGCGGCGGTTCTTCTTGCCTGGAGCGCGTCGGATATCTCCTGCTTCTTCTTGCCGACGATATCGTATTTGAATATCGGGATAGCGGAGAGCAGGGAGAGAATACCGGGGACAACGGCGTAGGCGAAGAACACGATGTCCTTTGTCTTTGTCGCGAATCCGGCGGCGGTGCCTGCGGCGATCTCGCGCACGGTGTCCGAATAGCCGGAGACCTGAACGAACACAAGACCGAGCGCCGTGCCGAGCGCAAGGCAGATTTTAATGGTCAGCGTGAGCACCGAATATGCTGTGCCCTCCATGCGCTTGCCGGTCTCGTACTCATAGTAGTCAACGCAGTCGGCGGTCATTATCATGGGCATGAGGTTGACGGACGCAAACTGGAGACCCATGAGAAACAGCGAGAAGTAGAAGAGGATGGTGAGCACCATGTTGTCGGGGTTCGTGAACCAGAAGTGGGCTATCACGAACGAGAGCACGGATGCGATGAAGCCGTATACCGAAAGACCGATAAAGACCTTTTTCTCGTCGAGCTTCTTTATGAGGAACGGGCAGGCCGCCATGCTTATCATCGTGCCGATGGCGGTCGAGATGCCGAGGACTGCGACGAGGTTCTGCGAGCCGAGAAGAATGTTCGCCGCCTGAACCTGAATGCCCATTGCCATCTGGCGTCCGAAGCCGAGGAAATACGAGATTATGACGAGCATGAACGGCTTATTCGATTTGAGCGCGTTCAGCATATCCTTAAAAGAAATCTTTTCGCCCGCGGTGTAGGGTACGCGCTCCTTGTTGAGAAGCGGGATAAGCCCGAACAGTACGCAGCCGAAAACGGCAGTGAGCACGGCGGTGAACAGATACTCATTCGCTATCATGGGCAGGTCGGTTTCGCCGCTCTTGACGAGCACCTTGGAGCCGCCAGGGATTATAAGGCAGGCGATGGGCACTATCACGACGCAGGCGGAGAAGCCTATCTGCTTGAACGTGTTTGAGATGGAGACGACATTCGTGCGCTCCGTCGGGTCGGGAGTGAGGACGGATGCGATGCCCTGCGAGGGCACGTCGCCGAGGGTCATCGCGAAGCTCCAGAGAAGATAGGTCGCGAAGATCCATATGTAAGTGGCCGCTTTGTTCGTCTTGAACGGCACGTCGATGAACACAACCGCGGACATGACGAGCAGGGGCAGGATCGACTTTGCAATCATCGATTTGAACTTGCCGTTTTTGCTCTTTGAGCGGTCGATCATATTGCCGACGAACGGGTCGAAAACTGCGGAGAGAATCTTCGCCACGAGCACGAGAATACCGACAACTGCGATGTCCGCGCCGAGAATCGAAGCGTCAAACTCAGCCTGATATGAATTCAGGAGTCCGACTATCGCCTGGAAGCCGAAAAGGCCGAGCGAATAGGCGGCAATTTCTTTGAAGTTCATATACTTTCCTTTTGATGAACTCATTGTTATTCCCCTTTCAGCAAGCCCCGAATCGTTCTTTACCGCAGATTCAAGGCTTTACTGTACTAAATTGATTTTATTATAAACTGTGAATTTGCCCGTGTCAATATGGATGCTGTAATTTTTGCCGCCAGATTCAGCTTTTCTGTTGCGCGCCGGTGCGCCGTTCGGCTTGACACTTGTCTTTATTAAATGTATAATTTACCATGAGTTAATATAACAGCAGGAGGATGAAATCAATGATTTCAAAGAAACTTTTCGGCACTCTTTCCGACGGCAGAGAGGTCGATATATACGAGCTCAAGAACGCAAACGGCGTCAGTGCGTCCGTCATTACATACGGCGCAACCTGGCAGTCGCTTTTTGCGCCCGACAGAGACGGCAATTTCGAGGATGTTCTCATCGGCTTTGACGATCTCAAGGGTCATGTCGAGCGCTCGGACTATCAAGGGCCAAATTGTCGGCAGATATGCTAATCGCATCTGCGGCGGACATTTACCGTTAACGGCAAAGAATTTGATGTCATAAAGAATGAGAACGGCAAGACCTGCCTGCATGGCGGCGGCGAGTTTTCGCACGCTGTCTGGGCGGCAAAAGTCGAGGGCGAGAGCCTCGTTCTCGAATATAAGAGCGACGAGGGCTCGAACGGATTCCCCGGCGCGATGAGCGCAAAGGTGACTTATACTCTTGATGACAGCAACGAGCTTTCGATTGCATATGAAGCTGTCTGCACAGAGGACACGCCGATAAACATGACGAATCACGCGTATTTCAATCTCGGCTCGTATAAGCGTCCGAACGTGCTCTCTCAGGAGCTTCGCCTGTCCGCGTCGCGCTACACTCCCATTGATGAGGACAGCATACCGACCGGCGAGATAAAAGATGTCACCGGCACGGCGTTTGATTTCAGACAGATGAAAGCCATCGGCAGGGATATAGATCAGGACGACGATCAGCTCATCATCGGATGCAACGGCTACGACCATAATTTCTGCATCGACGAGGGCACGCAGGGCGCGTTTGCGGCTGCATATGACCCCGAGAGCGGGCGCGTTATGGAAGTTACTACGGATATGCCCGGCGTTCAGCTCTACACTGGCAACTTCCTCGACAAGATCCCCGGCAAGGGAGGCACGGTGATGAATAAATATGCCGGCTTCTGCCTTGAGACTCAGTTCTACCCCGATTCTCCGAATCAGCCGAACTTCCCGTCCTGCATTTTCAAGGCGGGCGAAAAGTTCAGAAGCCGCACAAGCTTCAAATTCTCGGTAAAATAAATTTTTTCAGAGGCGTGTTTATGAATTCAACGGGTGCGCGGGCGCTGATAGATGTGCTGCTCGAACAGGGAGTCGATACGGTTTTCGGTTATCCCGGCAGTGCGGTGCTCGATATCTACGATGAACTTTACAAATGCGATAAAATTCGCCATATACTCACCTGCCACGAGCAGGCGGCGGCTCACGCGGCGGACGGATACGCCCGCGCGACGGGCAGAACGGGAGTCGTTATTGCAACCTCGGGACCCGGTGCCACCAATCTCGTGACGGGCATCGCCGCGGCATACATGGATTCGAGTCCCGTTGTTGCGATAACGGGGAACGTCAAGACCTCGCTCCTCGGCAGTGACTCGTTTCAGGAGGTCGATATCGCGGGCGTTACGATGCCGGTGACGAAATATTCGTTCATCGCGTCGGGCGAGCGCGGAGTGGCGCAGGATGTCCGCGAGGCATTCTCGATAGCGCAGTCCGGCAGAAAAGGACCGGTTTTAGTCGACATCCCGGCGGATATCGCGGCTCAGAGCGAGGAATATGAACGCGCACCGAAGAGCGAGCCCGCCCCGGCAAAAGAGCCGGAGAAAGCCGAGCTCGAACGCGCGGCGCAGATGATAGAAAAAGCCAAAAGACCGCTTATCTATGTCGGCGGCGGGGCGATAAGCTCCGGTGCGTCGGACGCGCTGAAAACATTTGCTCAAAAACTGCATATCCCCGTCGCGTGTTCTATGATGGGGCTCGGCGCTTATCCGTGCTCGGCGGAGCTGTTCTTGGGGCTCGTCGGCATGCACGGAAACCCGGCGGCAAATATGGCGGCGTTAAACTGCGATTTGCTCATTGCCGCGGGCGCGAGATTTTCAAACCGCGTTGCCGCGAGCAAAGAGAGCTTCGCACCTAAGGCAAAGATAATACATATTGATATAGACGCGGCGGAGTTTGACAAAAATATAATTTCCGACGCCCACATTCTCAGCGACCTCGGAAAGACGCTCGAAAAGCTAAGTATTATGCTGCCGCCCGGTGAGAACTCCGAGTGGCTCGGCGAGATAGCCGAGTTCAAAAGGCGGATTCCGCGCCCGAAGCCCTATGCTCCGTACACGGTTCTGCACACTCTGAGCGAGCTGACGAAGGGCGAAGCGAATATAGTGACCGATGTCGGTCAGAATCAGATGTGGACGGCGCAGTACTATGACTTTGAACGCCCGCGTTCGCTGATAACCTCGGGCGGACTGGGCGCGATGGGCTTTGGAATGGGTGCGGCGATAGGCGCGGCACTCGGCAAACCCGAGCGAAAGACCGTTCTGATAACCGGGGACGGCGGATTCCACATGAGCCTGAGCGAGCTTGCAACGCTTAGTAGATATAATATCCCCGTCGTTGTTATTGTGATGAACAACGGCGTGCTCGGCATGGTGCGCCAGTGGCAGAAGGTGTTCTATGACGGACGCTTTTCCGCGACTCAGCCGGAGCGCGGGACGGATATAGTCGCCGTCGCAAAGGCGTTCGGCGTCAAGGGCATGAGAATAAAGAATCCGTCGCAGGCGAAGCGCGTTTTCAAAAAGGCGCTCTCGATGGACAAGCCCGTAGTTATAGACTGCCGCATCGACCCAGACTGCGCGGTGCTCCCGATGATACCGCCCGGCGGCGATATCACGACGGCTATCTACAAATAAGGAGAAATTATTATGACTCAGAAGCTGACCGTTTCGGCGCTTGTCCGAAACCGCTCGGGCGTTCTGCTCAGAGTGGCGGGACTTTTTGCGCGCCGCGGATATAATATACGAAGCCTCACGGTCTCCGAGACCGAGCATCCCGAGTTCTCGCGAATGACGGTTGTCTCCGAGGTCGAGCCGGAGCAGGTAAAACAGGTCGAGGCTCAGCTGTTGAAGCTCGAGGATGTCATAAAAGTGGCGCATCTCGAAGAGGGGAAGCTCGTTTCGAGCGAACTTCTGCTGATAAAAGTCCACTGCCTCAACAAAGACAGACCGCAGGTCCTAAAGACCGTCATAGCCTACGGCGCGAGGGTCAAGGACATCGGTCACACGATGCTCACGGCGGAGCTGACGGGAGAGCCGGAGCGAATAGACGCGTTTATCGCGGACATGAGCGTCCACGGAATAGCCGAGCTTTCGCGCTCGGGCATAACCGCTCTTGAGAGCGGCGACACGGTCATAAACGACTGACACGGGAGGGAGAGAGTTGAAAAAAATCGAACTGCTCGATTCGACCCTGCGCGATGGCGCTCAGGGTGAGGGCATATCCTTTTCCGTCAACGACAGGCTGGAGATAGTCCGTGTGCTGGACGATCTCGGCATACCGATAATCGAGGCGGGCAACCCGACCTCCAATCCGCGCGAGCTTGAATTTTTCGAGCGGGCGAGCAGGCTGTGGCTCAAAAATTCCCGCCTGTGCGCATTCGGTTCAACGCGGAGAAAGGGCGAGAGAGTCGAAGAGGACGCGGCGTGTGCCGCTCTGCTCAAGGCGGGAACCCCGTGCGTGTCGATAGTCGGCAAGAGCAGAAAAGTTCAGGTCGAGGGCGTTTTGCAGACGAGCCTCGAAGAAAATCTGTCTATGATAGAGGAGACCTGCCGCTTTTTCAAAAGTCACGGCAAATATGTCGTTTTCGATGCCGAGCATTTCTTCGACGGTATGTCGGACAATGACGGCTACGCGCTCGAAAGTCTGCGCGCGGCTTTGCGCGGTGGTGCGGACTGCCTTGCTCTGTGCGACACAAACGGCGGCTCGTTCCCCGATTATATTGAAAAAATCACCGGCGATGTTGTAAAAGCCTTTCCGGGTACAGATATAGGAATCCACACCCACAACGATTCGGACATGGCGTGCGCGGGCGCACTCATGGCTGTCAGAGCGGGCGCCAAGCAGGTGCAGGGCACATTTATCGGCTTCGGCGAGCGGTGCGGAAACGCGAAGCTCACTTCGATAATCCCCAATTTGCAGATAAAATCCGACTATGAGTGTATCCCGCAGGAGAATTTGAAAAATCTGACCTCATCGGCGATAAAGATAGCGTCGATAGCCAATGTAACTTTGCACAGGGATGTGCCGTTTGTCGGGCGCAGCGCATTTGCCCATAAAGCGGGAATGCACGCCGACGGCGTTTTGAAATTCAGCGAATCGTTCGAGCATATCGACCCCGAGACAGTTGGCAACAGAAGACGCTTCCTGCTTTCTGAAGTGACCGGCAAGGCGGCGGTGCTCAAGAAGATACAGAAGCTCTATCCCGATTTCGACAAGGATTCGCCGCAGGTCGCGGAGCTGCTCGATATCCTGAAGCAAAAAGAATACGAGGGCTATCAGTATGAGGGCGCGGATTCTTCGTTTGAGCTGATAGTTCACCGCCTCGTCAGAAAATACAAGCCGTTTTTCGATCTCATCAGCTACAAGGTGCTCGACGAGCTACCCTATGACAACGGACACAGCGCAACGGCGACGATAAAGCTCAGCGTCGACGGCAGAGTCAGAATAGCTGCGTCGGACGGCGACGGCCCCGTCAATGCGCTCGACCGCGCTCTGCGTGAAGCGCTCGAGGTGTTCTACCCGTGCCTTAGAAAATTGAGACTCATCGACTACAAGGTTCGCGTCATGGAGCCGAAAGATGCTACGGCGGCGAGCGTCCGCGTTCTTATAACTTCGTCCGACGGCGAGGATATCTGGACAACGGTCGGCGTGTCGCAGGACGTTATCAACGCGAGCTGGATAGCGCTCGTCGACTCCATCGAGCATAAGCTCGTGAGCATGGGCGAGAATCTGCACAGGTAAATATACGAAATTTTGTAACAAAATGTTATTCCGCCATTCACACAAACTTTTTTGAATGGTCTATAATAATTACAATGGGTTCGTTTAAAACAAAGGAGAGGTACTTATGGCTAACGAAAAAATACTTGTCGTTGACGACGACGTTAATATCTGCGAACTGCTGCGCCTCTATCTTGAAAAAGAGGGCTACACAGTCAGCATAGTAAACGACGGCGAGAGCGCCGTGAAGAGCTTCGGCGAGATTCAGCCGGATCTGATGCTGCTTGATATCATGCTGCCCCGCCTCGACGGCTGGCAGGTCTGCCGCGAGATAAGAAAATTCTCGGACAAGCCGATAATCATGCTCACCGCAAAGGGCGAGACTTTTGATAAAGTTCTCGGTCTTGAACTCGGCGCGGACGACTATGTCGTCAAGCCCTTCGACGCAAAGGAAGTTGTGGCGCGCGTCAAGGCAGTCCTCAGACGCAGCGCGGGCGCCCCGGCGGCGGATATAAAGCAGGTCGAATACGACAAGCTCAAGATAAATCTGACGAACTACGAGCTCTGGGTCGACGGCAAGCGCATCGACACTCCGCCCAAAGAGCTGGAGCTTATCTATCACCTTGCCAGCAACCCGAACAGGGTGTTCACCCGCGATCAGCTGCTCGACGAAGTCTGGGGCTTCGACTATTACGGCGATTCGAGAACGGTCGATGTCCATGTCAAGAGGCTCAGAGAGAAGCTCGAGGGCGTGTCCGACAAGTGGGAGCTCAAGACCGTCTGGAGCGTAGGCTACAAGTTTGAGACCAAGGATTGATGTGCATGAAAAAGCACGCAAAAAGTTTGAAATAAAAGATGTAAAGAACGCAGGCTCGAGAACAAAAAGCTCGGGTCTGTTTCACCGTTACTTCTATGTGACGGTGCTGATACTGTTTATCGGCTTCACCATTCTCGGCTCGTCGCTGCTGATATTTATAGCGCGCTACCAGTCCGAGGAAAAGACGGCACTTTTAAAGCAGAACGCGCAGACCGTCTCGCAGACTGCCGCGGCGCTTATTCAAAAAGGCTACTCGCTTGAAGAGAGCAACAAGAATTCTACTCTGCTCATGAGCGTTTCGACCGCCCAGCTCTCGCAGGCGATAGATGCGGACATCTATATATGCGACACCGACGGCAAGATAATCTGCTGTAAGGATATATGGCAGTCCAATCTCGTGATGTACATGGGCGAGTGCATAGTCCACAGCAAATATACAGTCCCCGAAACAGCTCTGTCGAAGCTCAGCAGCGGCGGATATACCGAAACGGGAACGCTCGGCGGAATGTACAAGAGCTCGCATTTTATAAGCGTTGAGCCGATAGTGGCATCCGGCAAGCTTTGCGGCGCGGTCATCGCTTCGCAGGATACGGATTCGCTGCACGAGCCTGTCAGGGCGATGCTCAAGATGTTCCTGTTCTCGGCAATTCTCGCGCTCGCGATAGCATTCGTTGCAACATATGTTATGACCTATCAGATGACAAAGCCCCTGCGCGAGATGTCGGCGGCGGCAAAGCAGTATGCAAAGGGCGATTTCAGCAACCGAATCTCGGTGCCCTATCATAAAGTGCTGGGCGGCGACGAGGACGAGGTCGCGGAGCTTGTGACGGCGTTCAACTCGATGGCGAACGCGCTTTCGGCTATCGAGACTTCGAGACGCAATTTCGTCGCGAATGTCTCGCACGAGTTAAAGACCCCGATGACCACTATCGGCGGATTCATAGACGGAATACTCGACGGCACGATAGATTCGTCGAAGAGCACATATTATCTCAGAATAGTCTCCGACGAGGTCAAGCGCCTTTCTCGCCTTGTCACGGGTATGCTCAATATGTCGAAGATAGAGGCGGGTCAGTTAAAAATCCAGCCCAAGGAGTTCGACATTTCGGCAATGACCTTCAAAACGATGCTCGGCTTCGAGCGCGCGATAGATGAAAAGAAGATAGAGATACGCGGACTTGACAAGGTCGAGCCGCTCAACATCTGCGCCGACGAGGATATGATAAATCAGGTCGTATATAATCTTATCGACAACGCCGTGAAGTTCACGAACGAGGGCGGATATATCGAAGTCGCGATAAAGTCGGACAGCGAGAAGATGATATTCTCCGTCAAGAACAGCGGCAAGGGCATCTCGCGCGAAGAGGCGGGCAAAGTCTTTGAGCGCTTCTACAAAACGGACAAATCGCGCAGCTACGATGTCAAGGGAGCGGGTCTCGGACTGTATATAGTCAAGACCATAATCGATATGCACGGCGGTCAGATAACCGTCAACAGTGAGCCGGGCGAATATACGCAGTTCGTGTTCTGGCTTCCGCTGAGATGAATTTTTGCGGAAAAAAGTTGAATAAAAATCCAAAGGTTATTTACCCGACGTTCAAGAAATCGTAATATTGAAAGTCCATAATAGTGTCAAAAGATGAAGGATATCCCGAAGGCAATGGATGGAGGTAAATTCAGTTTATGTACAATGATGATTATGTGAACAACTTCGGCAGCTCCGGCGAGACGCCGCCCGAAGACAACTCGGCAGACACCGCACAGCAGTCTGCACCGCTTGAGCCGGATCGGGTTTATTCTGCTCCGCAGCAGCCCGAGCAGGGCAGCTATAACAGCCAGAATTCATATAATTCCGGCAGCTACACGCCGCCTCAGCCCGAGAAAAAGAAGAAAAAGATGAGCGCGAAGAAGAAAGGCGTTGCGGTTTTCGCCGCAATCCTCGCAGTTGTTATCGCGGTCTCTGCGACAGTCACAGTGCTTGCAAAGAGAAATAATAACAGCAGCTCCGGAGGCACTTCCGTGACCGGCACTTCCGAGGGTGACGCTCAGCTGAACATTGCCGAGACCCCGAAGGCGACAACGACTTCAAAGGGCAACGGCGTGCTCACCTCGGCTCAGATATATGAAAAAGTTTCGCCGAGCAATGTCGGCATAGTCGTATACAGCCAGTCGTCAAGCTCGGCTTCCGGCGAAGGCTCCGGCATAGTCATGGGCGAGAATAAAGATCACACTTATACCTATATAATCACCTGCGCCCATGTTATCAGCGGCGAGGGCGTCAAAGCCGTCGTTCAGCTGCATGACGGCACTCAGTATGACGCCGAGATAGTCGGCTACGATTCGCGCACCGATATCGGTGTGCTGAAAATAAAGGCTACGGGCTTCACCGCCGCAGAGTTCGGCGATTCAACGAAGCTTTCGGTCGGCGAGACAGTCTATGCAATAGGCAACCCCGGCGGCACCGAGTTCTTCGGCTCATTTACCAACGGCATGGTCTCCGCGATTTCGAGAACCGTCAGCAGCCAGATAGGCTATTCCATGGAGTGCATCCAGCACACGGCGGCTATCAGCCCCGGCAACTCCGGCGGCGCTCTGATAAACGAATACGGCCAGGTGGTCGGCATCAACTCTCTCAAAATCAGCGACAGCAGCTATGAGCTCATGGGCTTCTCTATCCCGATCTCGTCCGCAAAAGAGATAATCGACGATCTTATCGCCTACGGCAGAGTGCCGAACCGCCCGAAGCTCGGCATCAGCTACTTCTCAAACACATCGAACCAGCAGTATAACATGATAGTGCAGATAAAGGGTCTGCCGGCAGGTTCGCTTATTATCGCGGACATCAACGAGGACAGCGACCTTGCAAACAGCAGCGCCCAGGTCGGCGATCTTATAACGGCGGTCAACGGCAAGGAGCTGAGCACCTCGGAAGTTCTGCTCGAAGCGATTGAAAACGCCAAAGTCGGCGATACGCTGACTCTGACCCTGTGCAGGATATCGAGCAACTATCAGACAAAGGAATTCAATGTCAAGGTAAAGCTCGTCGAGGATACCGGAAACACCACTTCATCTTCCTCCCAACAGCAGCAGGAGCAGACAACCCAGCAGGACAACAGATCATTCTACTACAACCCCTTTAATTGATACATCACCTTTCTAACGAAAACGCGGGTGCAGCGAAAACTGCGCCCGCGCTTTTTTTGTTGCAAGGATAGGAATGCTGTGATATAATTGTCTCAAATATTGCGGAGGATAATTAAATATGATCTATGTTCTGGCAGCTGCGCTGTTTGTGTTTTTGTGCGGCGCAAAGTTCGTCAAATCGGGTGAGTTCAATTCCGATTATATGTCAAAAGATACGACCGGCGCCATAAACGGAATCTTCGTGCTGCTCGTTTTCATGTGCCACATCAGCGGGTATATGAAGCTCGGCGGCTCGTCCGATACGATATGGCTCGACCTGAAAAGCTGGCTCGGTCAGCTCGTTGTTGTGACCTTCCTGTTCTATTCGGGCTACGGCATGATGTGCTCTATAATGAAAAAAGGCACGCCGTATGTCAAGGGTATTTTCAGGCGCAGGTTCCTGAGTCTTTTTGCGCATTTTGATATCGCGGTTCTCCTGTTTTTGCTGATGAACCTCGCACTTGGAATAAAGACGAAGACGAGAACGACTCTGCTCGCGTTCACTACATGGGAGAGCATAGGCAACTCGAACTGGTATATTACCGCGGTTCTTTGCCTCTATCTGATATTTATAGTGTCGTTTCTTATCTTCCGCAAGCACCATATCCCGGGGCTTATCGCGATGACCGTACTCACCTGCGGACTCGCTTTTGCGCTTATAAAAGTCGGAAAGCCCGCGTGGTATTACAACACGCTGATTCTCTTCCCGCTGGGTATGTGGTATGCGTATCTCAAGAAATATATAGACAAATTCGTGATGAAAAATAACTATATCTATATGCTCTGCATTACGGTCGCGGTTGCTGCCTTTGTTGTCGGACATAAATATCGCTCGGCGGGGCTCCCGGTATACTGGGCGTGGGCGAGCGCGTTCATGCTTATTGTTGTGCTCGCATCGATGAAGATAAAAATCGGCAATCCCGCACTTTCGATGCTCGGCAAGCATGTTTTCAGCGTCTATATTCTCCAGCGCATCCCGATGACGATATTCAAGAGACTCGGACTGGTCAACAACAATCTGAACTATTTCATTCTCTGCTTCGCCGCTACGCTGCTTATGGCGATAGTGTTCGACGCGCTGATGAAAAAGCTTGACGCAAAGGTTTTCACCCCGAAAGCGAAGGCGTAAAATAAATACAGCAAAGCACCCGGCAGGGATTTCTCCCGACCGGGTGCTTTTTATGTGCTTAATTATTTTTTCTTGAGTCTCTTGTCTGTCTTTGTTGCAAGGTGGGTGCCGACACTCTGGAAAATCTGAACGAGCGCTATGAGCAGGATAACCGCAAAGATCATGACGAGATATTTGTAGCGGTAGTAGCCGTAGTTTATGGCTATCTTGCCGAGTCCGCCGCCGCCGATTATTCCGCTCATTGCGGAGTAGCCGAGGATGGTGGTTATCGCTATCGTGAAGTTCGAGAGCAGCGAGGGCACGCTCTCGGGAATCATGACTTTGATAATTATCTGCATGGGCGAAGCTCCCATGCTCTGCGCGGCTTCAATTATGTTCGGGTTGACCTCGCGCAGGCTGCTTTCAACAAGGCGCGCCACAAACGGGAACGACGCGATGACGAGCGGGACTATCGAGGCGACTGTGCCGACCGCCGTGCCGACGATAAGACGGGTCAGTGGGAAGACGAGAATCATCAGAATCAAAAACGGCACCGAACGCAGAAGATTTATAATAACATTGAGAACCTTCATCAGAGCCTTCGGCAGGGGGAGAACGCCGCCCTTTTCGCCCGCGACGAGCAGCACGCCGAGCGGCAGGCCGATAATTATCGCGAAGAGCGTGGAGAGCAGGGTGACATATATCGTCTCCCAGATAGCCAGCGGGAAATCATTTTTTAATATATCGAGGGCTTCCGTCAGCGCCTCGGAAGTGAATGCATTGTCAAACATCTTTTAAACCTCCTCAACAAGAATATCCGGCATACTCTGCAGATATTTCGACGCGCGTTCAAGCTCGTTGTCCCCTCCGGGGATGCCGAGGAGCATGTTGCCGTAGACCTTGTCGCCGATGCAGCGCGTGGAGGCAGCTAAAATATTCGCCGCGATTCCCTCGTCCATAGCCATCTTGGTTATCAGCGGGGTGTTGGTCGCGAACGCGCCGTTGAAGACGACTCTTATCCTGTGCTCGTCCGAAGCGGGAGCAAAAATCTCATCCGAAGCGTCGGGGAACACGAGGCGTTTTGCTGCCGCCGACTGCGGATGGGCAAAGACGGTGCTGACTTCGCCCTGTTCAACGACCGTGCCGTTGTCAAGAATGGCGACTCGGTTGCAGGTCTCTTCGACAACGCTCATCTGGTGGGTTATTATAATGACCGTTATGCCGAGCTTTTTGTTTATGTCTCTTATGAGGTTGAGGATCGAATGTGTGGTGTTCGGGTCGAGCGCGCTTGTCGCCTCGTCGCAGAGCAGAACTTTCGGATTTGTAGCGAGTGCGCGGGCTATCGCGATTCTTTGCTGCTGACCGCCGGAGAGCTGAGCGGGGTAAGCCTTCGCTTTGTCGGGCAGACCGACTATCTCGAGCAGTTCGAGCGCGCGTTTCTTCGCGTCCTCTTTCTTCATGCCCTCAAGCTCGAGCGGAAAGCAGATGTTTTTCAGGCAGTTGCGCTGCATGAGCAGGTTGAAGCCCTGGAATATCATGGTTATATTGCGGCGGGCGTCCCTGAGCTGCTTGCTCGAAAGCGAACCCATATCGACCCCGTCTATGAGTATCTGGCCCTCAGTCGGGCGTTCGAGCATATTTATGCACCGCACGAGCGTGCTCTTGCCCGCGCCGCTCATGCCGATGATGCCGTAAATATCGCCGTCGTTTATCGTCAGAGAAACATTCTTGAGCGCGTCGAGCGAGCTGTCGGCGGTCTTGAAAGTTTTTGACAGATTTTTAATCTCGATCATTTTATGCCTCCGAACTTCTGGATAAAAAGATAATGCCGGCAAGCAGCCCGATTAAGAGCAACTTAGCCCGGCATTATATTTTATAACATTTACTTCACTGCGTCAAGAGTGGTCTGCTTGCCGCCGTAGAGAGCCATGGGCTCGACGTGGACATAGCAAACGGTGACGATGTTCGTGTTGTTCTGCTTGTTGAAATCGTCGAGGTAAGGCTCGTGCTGGAAGTAGTTTGCGTCGATCTCGCCGGACTCAACAACATTGTTGGGCTGGACATAATCTTCGAACTCTTTGATGTCAAGGGTGACGCCCTTAGCGGCAGGATCTCCTTGGCAAACGGCGAGGATCTCGGCGTGCGGTGTGGGGGATGCGCGACGG
>ENA-OQET01000480-OQET01000480.1-human-gut-metagenome-genome-assembly--contig:-NODE-480-length-21136-cov-3.602884_pt1 | contig 21136 bp, 21 predicted proteins | sample MGYA00242800_ERZ504645 | MGnify/ENA primary metagenome ERZ504645 (study PRJEB26092, sample SAMD00036308) | human gut metagenome | host: Homo sapiens | study: EMG produced TPA metagenomics assembly of... | reverse complement strand
CGAAAGCCAAACAGGGACTGAATAAAAAAGAAATTAGTGCATGGTTCAATTTTAGTGAAGTTCCAAACAATTGGCTGGGGTATTCATTAGTTGGCAATAAGGGATTAGCCCTTGGCGGAACGTATGCCAACTTCTTATACAAGAATATAGATTTCATTATTGATACACATGGAGTATCTAAGTCGCAACATATTGAAAAAGTAATGTTGTTATATGAAGGAAGTGGTAAGGATAAAATTAGTGATTTTAACAGTAAATCTTATAAAGGGTTTTTTATGTGAGTACACAGAAGCATTTTCAAAGAAACATATTAGTCCGGAGTTTCTCGATAGCTTTCCAGTTGATAGGGCATGTTTTAATTATGAAACGGAGAGCTTTGTGAGTAAGGAATATGTGTTACCGTATGTCTATGATGAGAGAGGTAGAAAAGAATATGTATTGTTGACACCTTCGGATATTTTAAGGGAGGATGAACCTGCTATTAATAGAAAAGATTTTTATAATAGCTATGAACGAATTCGCACAGTTATTGAAGATGATGAATTACGAGCATATGTAAATAATTATATTGGATTAGCCGTAAAAAGGTATGAAGAAAGTCAACGAGAAAAACACAAAAAAGCAAGTGAAAAATCTATTAAGAAAATTGAAAAAGATGCGTTCAGAGACTTGGTAAGTGGATACCCAGAACTTTACGACTATTATATAAAATTAAGAGAATCAGATACTGCCAATATACGCGCACAGTGCGTTGCTGAATTGAACTTCCAATTGGAAAAGCTGTGCGTTTCGGCGCAAAAAATGATTTCTCTATTTAAGGATTTTGGCTATCAAATAAATGAAAAGCTAACAGCAAGAGACGAAGCAAAAGAACGGCTGAGATATTTCAAGCACATTATCGAAGATTGTGATGGATACAAAAACCTGTATGTCAAGGGTAAGTAAATCGCAACAGAGAATGATTTGCAAAGGCTCTTTCATTTCGTATGGTATGGAACGAATTACAAAGTGGATGCAGAAGCTAATAATGGAAGAGGACAAGTTGATTTTATTGTTTCAATGGGGCAAGAAAATCAAAATATTATCGAATTCAAGTTGGCAAGCAATTCAACCTTGGCACATGTGTTTACGCAAGTGAAGATATATGAGGCGGCAAATTGTGCAAAGGGCAGTTTGATTGCGATATTCTGTTTTTCTGAAAGAGAATATCTTTATGCTGAACGAGTGGTCAAGGAAGCTGGGTATGAAGAAATGATCGGAGAATCAATTTATTTATTGACTGTAGAAATGATAATAACCTTCAGCATCAATAGCATAAATAAGAGGCACACGCAGATTTCAAATGATGTATATGTATCTGGCGTTGTGCATAATAGTCAATTTATTTCATATTGATAGGGAATAGCATTAACTCTGCGTATAGTTTCAATGAAAGAAGTCTTTTTGTAACACTCATATAAGGCCGTATAACCTAAATTTGATTCTCTATGCGAGTAGGTTCAAATTTTGTTTTTCGTAGGGGTTGTATACACATGAAATAGCATACAAGTGGGGCGGTAGTCGATGCGACGGCCGCCCCGCTTGCATAGATGTACAATAACTTGAGCAAATTGAAAACCGCATAAAAGAAGACATAGCTTGCAGGCTCTGGTAGAATGAAGTCACGACACACCATTCTGAAAGGAGCAAGCAAACTATGTCCGAGAAAATTGTACAGCTAAACGAGGAAGTAATCAAGGGCCAAATCAAGGAATTGGTTCGCGGCAGCGTGGAGGAAACACTGAACGAGCTGCTGGAGAAGGAGGCGGAGTCCCTGACGCAGGCCGCCCGCTATGAGCGCAACGAGACCCGTCAGGGCTACCGCAGCGGCCACTATGACCGAAATCTTACCACGACCTCCGGTGACGTTACGCTCCACATGCCGCGGCTCAAGGGCGTGTCCTTCGAGACAGCCATCATCGAGCGGTATCGCCGCCGGGAGAGCAGCGTGGAGGAGGCCCTCATCGAGATGTATCTGGCAGGCGTCTCCGTGCGCCGGGTGGAGGACATCACAGAGGCACTGTGGGGCAGCAAGGTGTCGCCCGCTACCATCAGCGAGCTGAACAAGAAAGCCTATGTTCACATCGAGGACTGGCGCAACCGCCCGTTACAGGGCGGGCGCTATCCATACATCTATGTGGACGGCATCTACCTGCGCCGCAACTGGGGTGGAGAGTACGAAAATGTTTCTGTTTTGGTGGCAATCGCCGTGAATGAGGACGGTTTTCGTGAGGTTTTGGGCGCCGCAGAGGGCATGAAAGAGGACAAGGCCAGCTGGGTCAGCTTCTTCCAATGGCTTCGTGGATGCGGCTTGGACGGCGTAAAGCTCATCGTCGGCGACAAGTGCATGGGGATGCTGGAGGCCGTGGGCGAGGTGTTCCCGGACGCCAAATACCAGCGCTGCACGGTGCATTTCTACCGCAATGTTTTCTCTGTTGTGCCCAAATCCAAGATCAAAATTGTGGCAAAAATGCTCAAGGCAATCCACGCCCAGGAGAGCAAAAAGGCGTCCCGCGAAAAGGCAAAGGCCGTGGTTGCCGAGCTGTGCGCCATGAAGCTGAAGGAGGCTGCCAAGAAGGTCGAGGACGGCATTGAGGAGACGCTGACCTACTGCGATTTTCCCAGCGAGCATTGGACCCGCATCCGCACTAACAACGTGATCGAGCGGCTGAACCGTGAGATCCGCCGGCGCACCCGTGTGGTGGGGACATTCCCCGATGGCAACTCCGCCCTGATGCTGGTCTGTGCCCGGCTCCGCCATGTGGCGGGCACCCAGTGGGGGTGCAAAAAATACATGAACATGAGGCACCTGGAGACGGCTCTGGACAACGCCTCTATTGCCGGCTGACTTCACTCAGCCGGAGCCTGCAAACAATTTTGCGCATAAATCTTGACGGCACCGTTGCAGATAATGGGTTAATTGGATTCTTTTGACGTATCTTTTTGAGAAAACTCTTGTTCGTAATCTTGCTGGATATAGGGGAGAATAAACTTTGTAAATTGATTTATGTAGGTAGAATCAAGTTGCGGGTCTTTGATGGTGGGGATGATTTGGACATCAATTGATGTATTGTCAGAAAACTTCTGCGGCAAAAATGAACTCCTTGGATATAGAATGGTGAGATGTTTGATGGTAGGTATATTGTAGCAGAAAGGCTGTGCAGGATGTAAGGCTTTGCCTGTGCGGATTCAGTGCGGTATTTACTCAATAGGGATATAGCCCCATAGAACAGAGCTTAAAAGCTCAATAGCCTCCTCGCGGCGGGTATAGTAGGTGCGCAATGAAATAGGCGGTGCTTTGGATTCAAGAGCGCACAGAATTTCGCTGCTGCTTTCATGTTTGTGCGGCGAGAGGTAAGCGTAATAGAGAATCCAATAATACAACTCACCCTTTTTGTGCTTTTCCCGAATCAGATCAACGGCGGAATCAATAATGTGCAGCATCTTCGCGCTATGTTCCAAAGACTGGGAGCAATCCATAAGGCTGGCATCGATCTTGTTAAGTGTAAGACTGTTAAGAACATCCCTGCCGGGACAGCCGTATTCTGCGCGAAATTCCTCTTGCAGATTGCGGCTGGAGACCTCTACGATCCACGCAATGTCACGGTACTTTTTCAAAAGCATTAGGGTATCGTGGTAATGTGGCAACATATCGGAAACTTGGCTACTGATTGGCATAGAAAACACTCCTTGACTTGTGGTTTTTAAGAAGTGGCTGATTCGCCCCTTCATCCAGATAGCCACGGAGAACAGGGAAAACCTCTGATTTTTATAAATCTTTTTTATATTTTTTCCGCAGACGACTGATTCGATTATGTACCATAGACTCCGGCATACCGATTCTCTGTTCGATTTCCTTTGCGGTATAGCCAAGGCTTTTGAGAAAGAGCATTTGCAGAGTCGGTGAATCAACTTCCCGAAGAAGCCGATACAAGCGTTCATCTTCGATATTGTCGAGAAAATCCTCTACGCTGCGCGGTGTGGTAGAGGAATCCTCAGACACGATTTCCGGGATCGTGCCTATATTGATGTGCCGTTGCCGATAGTTCCTGTCAGCCTTGAACATCTCCCAATCATAGGTGTGTAGGAACTGAATAGTATCCTCGTCAACACCCAATTCTCGCAGTTGGGTTTCCTCTTTGTTTTTCCATTCGAGCCATTCCTTTTCGGCTCTGGCCTTGTTGTAAGCCATGCTTTACCTCCATCAGATTGAGTTTTTCAAACTGATGGAGGCTGGAGGACCACGGCAACAAAAAGTGTCTATCCACAAAGCGTGGATAGGCAAATAAGAAGAATAAGGAACACGAACATGAACAGAAAGTTTATGTTTTAAGGTGGCAGAATCCCCACAGATGACCAGACTTTTTTTGATGAGTCAGAGGGTCGAAAACTATAAAACGGCAAGCACATAGCGGTGTCCTCTCAGCGCCACCGTATGTACGATAAAACTATTTAGCAGACAAAAAGAACCGGCGGCTTTGATTACTCAAAAGCCACCGGTTCAAAATAGGCGTGTTAAAATTCTTCTGCTGTACGACGGCTTTTTTTCTTTTGCCGTCGTGCGGCAGGTGTTTTACTTTTTATTCTTTTGTATTACATGGGCGATTATGGGAAACTAAAAATAACTGCGGCTGCCACGCCAATTAAAGGGAGCCATGTGTCGGTGATGCTTTGCAATACGGCATTCCAGTTTACATTTTCGGGCAACATAGTTTAGACCTCCAATTCTCGCTGTTCTGTGACAATACGTTTACAGGAAAGATACGTTGCAAGGAAATAACTTCCGTAGACAAGCAGAAAAAGAACGATTGTCAGTCCGATATTGGTTGCGATATGGATGTTCATAAATTCTTCCACCACAGCCATTGCTTTGCCAATCAGGAAAGCAGAATACACGCCAGCGACGACTAGCGGAATGGCAAAGAAGACGACTGTCTGCACAAAAAGCGTATGATCGATTTTCCTGCGGCCTGCACCCAGCTTTTGCAGCAAGCCATAGCGATACACATTGTCGGTCGTTTCGGTAAGCTGTTTTAACGCCAGAAGTGCGGCGCAAATCAGCAAAAAGACCAACCCGATATAGCAGCAAAGGAAGCTCACCAAGGCATCGAGGCCGTAGAACGTCTCATACATCATGTTCTTTTCGGCATAACGATAGCCGTGTGTACTATCCAATCCAATCGGAATCATCTTTTGCAGAACTTCATTGGAATCTGCATCGGGTTTATATTGCACCAAAAGCGCATTTGCATCTTTTTCAAGAGATGCGGTGACGGAATCGGGAACGATCAAGGTGCCGCGGTCATTGTTGCCAACCGACGTCATAATGTATGTTTCCTGCAAAACTTTATCTTCTGCACGCTGTAAAGTCGCCCCGCCAACCGTGATTTCCGGGTGGCTCTGCAATGCAGCAGCAACATACCGATACGTTCCATTGTAGTTGCAGTTCAACAGGTATTGGCCATCGTTCAGCGTGATGGGTGCTTTGTTCTGCATGGCTAAGGCACGATTCAAGTCCGAAATGGAGATTACGGAAACCTTGCTGTCAGGAACTTTTTCATCAATCGGCCAAAATTTGACTTTCTGTCCTTCAAATAGTTCAGAGTAGGTCATATCGGCCTCGTAAACACTGATTTGCTCTGTAGCTTTGGCGTAGTTGCTTATGGTAATATCGTGTGCAGCGAGATAGGCAGCAATATCGCTGTCCCCGTCAACCGAAACATTGGAAAGCACATTCAAATCATAAGGCGTTGCAGATTGGGACATTTTGTTCATAGCAAGCGCTGTGCTTGCGCCAATCGACACGGCGCAGATCGTGATGGTCAGCAATCCGCATACAACCGTTACCACAAGATAATTGGTTCGGATTTTGCTTCCAATCTGACGGACAAGGAACGTATTCAGACCTTTCAGGTAAAAGCATTTCCTTGCACTTGCTACTTGCATGAAAACGGCTGACAGCGAGTAGAACAGCAGAAAAGTTCCCGCGACCAATGCCGCCGCTGCCAACTGGAACAGATTATTTTCATGCGATGGCAGAATCCCGTTTTTGTTGAACAGCGCGGCAGAAATTCCGATGCAAAGCAGCGAGAGCAGGAACAGACAAACCGGCAAGATACGGTTTTCAGTCTGCATACTTTCGTTTTTTCTGCCGTCCGTCAATAGGTCGATCAATTTAACATTGGTGACAGACCGAATATTGAAAAGCATGACGATAAAAAAGATGATTGTGAAACACAACACGGTCTGGCGAAGCGCTCCGGCTGAAAACACGATCCGAAACTTTTCAAGATTGATTGCAAAAAGCCGCAATGTAATCAGAGAAAACCCTTGCGAAAAGAAAAAGCCCAAAAGCAATCCTGTGCCCAGCGCAATGATGCCAACACAAAGCGTTTCGCCTGCAAACAACCGGGAAATACGCCCTTTTTTCATGCCGAGCATCATATACACGCCTAATTCTTTTTTGCGGCGTTTCAATAAAAACTGATTGGCATAAAGAATCAGGAAAGCCAGAACAACCGCAATCATAGTGGAAAGCGTAGAAAGCATAATGCCGAGCTGACGATATAAGAGCGTGCCGGTCATGCCCATATTGGAAAAAGCCGGCTGGTCAGAAATGGAATTGAACGCATAGAATAAACTGACCGAAAGGGTCAGCGTAAGAAAGTAAATCAGATAGTCACGAATGTTCTTGCACACATTTCGGAAAATCAGCTTACATGTGTTCACTCTGTTCACCTCCCAAGACGGAAACTACTTCCAGAATTTTTGTGAAAAATTCTTTGCGCGTATCCGTCCCACGATGCAGCTCGTTGAACACCTGCCCATCTTTGATAAACAAAATGCGATTGCAATAGCTGGCAGAAAAAGCGTCATGTGTTACCATGAGAATCGTTGCTGAAAGCCGTTTATTCAATTCGGTCAACATTGTCAACAGCATTCGGGAAGAATTGGAATCCAGTGCGCCGGTCGGCTCATCTGCCAGTACGATGGCGGGATGTGTCACCATCGCTCTTGCAGCAGCTACTCTCTGCTGCTGACCGCCAGACATCTGATAAGGATATTTACCCAATACATCCTGAATGTTCAGCGCTTGGGCAATCTGTGGAATACGCTGCTCTATTTCACTGGGTTTGGCACCTGCGATGGAAAGGGCCAAAGAGATGTTTTCATAGGCGGTCAAGGTGTCCAGAAGATTGAAATTCTGGAAAATAAACCCCAGCTTTTTTCCTCGAAAGTCTGCAAGCTGTGACCCGTGAAGCGCCGTGATGTCCTTTTCTTCTACATAGATATGACCGCTGGTGACGGTATCAATCGTGGAAATGCAGTTCAGCAAGGTGGTTTTGCCAGAGCCAGAAGCACCCATGATGCCGAGAAATTCTCCTTTGCGAACAGAAAAAGAGATGTGGTCGATGGCTTTTGTCAGGTTGCCTTTGTTACCGTAAAATTTTTGGATGTCATCCACCCGTAAGATCGTATCGCCCATAGGTCAGGCTCCTTTCTCAAAAGCGCTTTGCTTTTGTGCTTTTACTCTACCACAAGGAATTTTCCGATGCCATTAAGTTAGATTACATTTGCATTACCAAAATGTAAGGTTGAAAAAAGCGAGGCTTTACAGCCCCGCCGCCTGCAAATAGCTTTCCGTAGGAAAAACCATCGTCACAGTAGTTCCCTGTCCCGGAACACTGGAAATGGAAAGTGAGATATTCATTTTTTGACATAGCCTTTGGCTCAAGTACAAACCAATGCCGGTCGATTTGGAATAACGGCGGCCGTTTTCACCGGTAAAGCCTTTGTCGAACACGCGCGGCAAGTCAGCAGCAGGAATACCAATGCCATTATCGGAAATGAAAAGAGATACTGTGTTTTTCTCTGCTCTGGCCGAAAATTCAACTTGTAAATTATCTTTCCGATATTTGATGGCGTTGGACAGAATCTGTCCGATTACAAAGGTGCAGCTTTTGCTGTCTGCGGACACAGGAATATCCAGTTCCTTTAGAATCGGCTTCCCGCCGGCCTGAATCAACGGCTTTGAGTACGTTTTTAGCGCCGCATACACCAACGCCTGCAAGGTGGTTCTCTCCACCTTAAAATCCTTTTCTACATCGGTGCTGCGGGCGTAATATAATACCTGCTCCACATAAGCATCAATTTTACGCAGTTCATCGTCAATTCGCAGTGTAGTGGGATTCTTTTCATTTTCAACGATCAGGCGGGCAGAAGTAATAGGCGTTTTGATTTCATGCACCCATGAATCAAGGTATTCCCGATATTCACGGTTTTCCTGTTCTGCACAGGCAAGCTGGTCGTTCTGATATTTGTTGCAGCACCGCAGAACATCTACCAAAATCTGCCCCTCTAAAAAATGAGGCGGCACCATTAACTCACCTAAAAGTGTTTTTATGTCCATCTGCTCTGTCATTTTTTGAAGCAGATTATAAAAACTCTGCTTGCGGAAAAAATCATATAGCAGCGCTGTACTGTACGCTGCAAGTAAAATCACCTCGGCAAACAGAATAAAAACAGCAGGTGTTTCAATCAGCCAAAGGAGCGCAAGCAGCACGAGTGCAGCCACCAGCATACAAATCAGGGAAAAGATACGGTCAAGCAGATACTCTGATAACTTCATACGCAATACCCTAAACCACGTTTCGTTTCCAGATAGTCCGGCAGACCGATTTCGGCCAGTGCTTTCCGTAGCCGAACGATGTTGACATTCAATGTGTTTTCGTCTATAAATTGTTCACTCTGCCAGAGTTCATCAATAATAGCGTCACGGGGAATAACGTTGCCCTTGTTCACCATAAGCAGGCGCAAAATTCCAAGTTCATTTTTGGTAAGTGATTTTTTGTTCCCTTGATAGCTGATTTCCGCCTTAAGCAAATTTAAGGTCAAGCCTTTGTGCATGAGAACGATGTTGTCCTGTACTTCATAGGTCCGAGCCAGAAGTTTTTGGATTCGCGCCAAAAGAATCTGTGCATTGTACGGCTTTGCAATATAATCATCTGCGCCGATGTTCAAGCTCATCAACTCGTCAAAATCGCTGTTTCTGCTGGTAAGTACAATGATAGGAAGATTGGATTTCTGCCGGATTTCTCTGCATACTTGGAAACCATCCTGATAGGGCAGATTGATGTCTAAGAGAATCAAGTTAGCCCCTGATGAAAGAGCAGCTTGCACAATGTGGTGAAAATCATCGCTGCTGTCGCATTGGTAGCCGTACTTTTGAAGAAGCTGAACAAGTTCCTCGCGGATTGCCGGTTCATCTTCTATAATGAAGATTTTCATGCTCACACCTCCATATTCTATTATATTTCGATTTATCAGAGAATACAATGTGTAAAACATGAAACAATAAAGTTTAAGCAGAAAACGATTTTGCATCATTTAATCAGCGACACATGAACTATAAAATGTAAACAGGTGATGCAAAATGGCGAAAATTGAAGACTGTCCGGGATTTGAAACCTTTGGTGCAGATATAAAAGAGGCACGAAAGTCAAAGCGTCTTACTCGAAAAGATTTAGCTGAAAAAGTAAATGTTGACACACGGTATCTTGCCAATATCGAAAATGAGGGTACGATTCCAAGTCTGCCGGTCATTATTCAGCTAGTAAAAATCTGCGGTCTGCCGATGGAGCGCTATTTTAATCCTGCTGTTATGCGGCAGGAAAGTAAGCTACGCGAAAGAGTAGGGCAGAAGCTAAGGCTTTGCCCGGAACAATATCTGCCAATTATTGAGGGAGCGATTGATGGGGCAATCCAATTAGGTGAAACGGAGGAGGCCTAAGGGCTCTCTACATTACGATGTTTGACTATGCCTTTGTGTGATGACGCGAGGCTGTGTCGGTATCGGCGTATTGGCAAATTGCCGCACATTCAGCATAGTTTTGCTGCTCATCGTAATCGGCGCATTAAATAGCATGGTCAGTAAGTATTTCTTTGGATTTTGTATGCCGGTGCTGTGTGTTCGCAGCGATTCAAGCACATAGCGGATATGCTCGCTTGTAAGCTGCATCAGGCGGCGGCGCACAAGGTCTGCGGGGAAAACATTGATTCCAAACCGCTGGGTAGGGCTTTGATTCTGAACTGTCTCCACGATAAGTTCGCTGATTTCTTCAAGTACTGGGGCGGTTTCAGGCATATTGCGGCAGAGTAAGTCCAGTTCTATGTTCCCCTGCACCTGTTCCCGCACGGCATCGGTATCGGATAAGATTGGATCAGTATTTTGTTTCTCTTTATTTGGTATTTCTTTATTTAATTGCGTGGGATTCTCCTGCGCAGTAGAATCGGACACAGGTGTTTCCAGTGCAGGCGGCACAGAAAAGTCATCGCAGTTTTCAACATCGGAATCCTCGGGGTGTGGATACTCATAGACGAAATACTCACAGCCGCGAAGCTGCCCGCGTTCATCACGAATGCGGGAACGGACGACATATCCGGCGGCTTCCAGTTCGTGAACGGCAGTACGGACAGCATCGATGCTTTCCTTGTTGATGACGGCAAGGCCGCGCAGCGTATAATCCCAATCATCGGGAAGCGACAACATTTGCGAGAGTAACCCCTTGGCCTTTAACGAGATAGTCTTATCCCGCAGATGATGGTTGCTCATAACAGTAAAGTTTTTGGTACGTTCAACACGAAAAACAGGCATTTATAATCCTCATATAAGAGAGCGGGCAGCCGACGAGACTGCCCGCCGTTTTGTGTGTTATGTGTTAAATGAACGGTAGGAAACGAGCCTTGAAGTTTTGGAAGTCGATGATCTGTAACTCGATGTTATCCCCGCAGAGGGGCCGCAGCGCGTCTGCCTGAAAATCAAAGCAGACCAAGATGCCGGTGTTGTTCAGCAGGTTCAGGCCAGAGACAAATCGGTACAATCGGGGAATGTCGGGCAGATAGCAGAAAAGAACCGGCGCGTCTGAATCATTGACGGCATCACATTCAAAGCGGCTGTTCGGCAGGGACGGCTGAAATTCTTGCAGAAGTGCAGCGTTCACCTGCATGGTGATTTCTGGGCGGCAGAGTAGCTGCAAGAGCGTTTCTCCATAGGAATTATTCGTCAAAAAGTAAAAATGTTCGTAGCCGTCATTAAGCAAAAAGTGGTCGCGCCTGTGAGTCTGGGAGCGTTCTAACAGGGTGTGAAGAATATCCATGTTGTCAGACAGCAAAAGACCACTTGCCTTTAGATTAAAAGAGATTTTTGTGCGGCATACTTGCTCCAGCATGACCTTGGCACGCATCTCGACTTGCGGATCAAAGACCGGCAGAAACTCCATGCTGTTGTACACAACGAAAACGCGGTTGGACGTGAACAACGCGCCTGCCATTCGTGAACCACGAATCTTTAGCATTTCGAGTTCGGCCTCTTTCATTTCGCGGGAATCATAAAAGCAGGGTTGTTCAATGAGGAACGGGCCACTTGCGGCTGGGGAGAAAATCGGCGGCTTTTCATCGCGGTAAATCATTGCGCCTGCATTCAGCATCGTTACATAGGTTTGCGCAATACGGTGCAGTCGAATACGGCGAGGAACTTCCGACTTGATGGCGTTCGTGTCGCTGCATCCGGATAAGTAAAATGCAAAGCGTTCAGGTTCTTGCTGCAATAACAGCCGTTTACCGCGGACACCGAGCCGATAGCCGCGAAGATGGTGACTGGAAAAGATACGCAGGAGTTTGTCATGCGTCAAGGACGTGACGACCTTTTTTACGGTAACTTTCACTCGCGGTAAGGCGGGCAGAACAGGCGCAAGGAACCTCGCCGCAGATGGCTGTGAGCGACAACAGCTCATAATTAAGGCTGTTGTGGGACGGTAAAGTGGGAGACTGTGAAGAAATAGGAATCACCTCGCTTTTCCTACCGTAAGCACATTATCTTCGGTGCAGCGTTTCCGCTTGGAATGTCAAAAAGGTGATTGTGACGCGGAAAAGCCGCCAAAATGTGCAAGTAGAGATTTTTTGAAGAATTTTTCAGACGAAATGGAGGTCAGTTTTTTACGGATTTTGCCGGATTTCTCATGTCCAGCCATGCAGAAAATTTCTCTTTTTGCATGACGGAAATGATGGTGCAGGACGAATCCGCAAAACGTGTTGTCTGGAACTGATCGCACAAAGCGCCGGTGTCATCGGTCATACAGTACAGAGCGACGATGTCCAGAACCTCTTTCATTTCCAGATTGTCGTAATCCCGCACGGCTTTGATGGGTAGGGATCTGTCATAGACATGTTCGATGCAGACGGTGCATTCGTGAAAGTGGGGGAGACGTTGCTGTTCGGCATACTGCTTTAATGCTGCATGAAGTGCGGGCTGCAAAAATTTGAAGCCCTCGGTGCGGGTCTTTTTGGGTAGTAGCGCAGGCAGCCGAACAGACAAGATGCCGTCCGTCACATCAATGCGGATGCCCTGCATCTCGGCAGCTTGCAGATAGTATTCCTGCGGCATACCGCCGCAAACAGTAAACAGAAAATTGCGGAGCTGGGCGGTGCTGAGCTCGCTCAAAAGAGCCGCACTTTTGCTTGTCTCGATAAATTGCTCTGGCGCAGGAGAGGGCAGAAGATGCTCCAGCTCGTACAGCTTCTTGTTTATGTCAATTAGACTGCGCTGCTCCAAACGGATGCGCGTTAAAAGTGTGTCAGTGTTCAATAGAAACCTCCGATTATACGCATAAGTGACGTACACATTACGCAGTAGGTTACTTCTCTCAAAACGGAGAGACGGATAATACGCATAAGGCGCGCATTAGGGCGATACAATGCGCATAGCGCAAATGTTACGTCAGGGCGGACGTATTACGAACATCTGCGGACACCTCCCGCTGTCAAAATCTCGCACAAACAAAAAGAGCCGTGCCTGAAAAAATCAGGCACGACTCTTGGATGAGTTCAACCTCTACGGTAGAACCCTATTTTGTGCATACTAATTCTAACATATGAGATTTACGAGGTCGATACAAAAGCTGTGCGGATGTTGTGTAGAAAAAATGCAAATGTATTATAATCATGAAAAAGGAAAGCTCAGATGCCGTAAAAGAAAATTCACAATGGATAAGATTGCGGTTACCTGTAAGAACGTAAAATTTGTGGTATCATAAAATCAAGAAAGAAGGTGATCTGTATGGTGGCGCAAAAAAACTGATCGAGAACTCGATTTTGAACGTAAGCATGCAGAGGATTTACAGCGCTTAAGAGGTTTTCGTTTGCTGGATGACGATTTTATGAGCAAAGTTTTTGAAGATGTTGCTTGTACAGAGTTCCTGTTACAGATTATCTTGAATCGTAGTGACTTGAAAGTGCAGAGTGTCCGTCCGCAATATGAAATAAAGAATTTGCAGGGACGTTCTGTTCGTTTGGACATTCTGGCTACTGATGTTTCAGGTAGACCCTATAACATCGAAATTCAGAGGAATGATCGTGGCGCAGGCGTGAAGCGAGCGTGCTACAATAGCAGCCTTTTGGATTCTAATGTTACCGAACCGGGCGACAAGTATGAACAATTGGCAGAAACCTATGTTATCTTTATTACGGAGAATGATGTTTTGGGTGGTGGAAAGCCAATTTACCATGTTGAGCGTATGATCCAAGAACTGGATAGACCGTTTGGGGATGACTCGCATATAATTTATGTGAATTCTCAAATTAAAGACGAGACAGCTCTTGAAAAGCTGATGCATGATTTTGCCTGTACTGATGCAGAAGATATGTATTATAAGGTGCTTGCGAAGCGCGTACAATACTTTAAAGAAGATCAGAAAGGAGTTGCGATTATGTGCAAAGTGATGGAAGATATGAGAAACGAGACAATCAGAGAAAAAGCACTTTCTACTGCGAGGAATCTGCTTACCCTCAACCGGTTGACTTATGAAGAAATTGCAGCTGTTGTTGGTCTTTCTGTTGATGATGTAAAGGCTCTCGATGGGCAGAAAACGGCGTAAGGAAATAGAATTAAAATTGAAAAAAATAAAAAGACTTCTCGGTTCTGGAATAATAAAATCCTATGCCGAGAGGTCTTTTTAGGTTTCAGGAACGAAAATTATGGCAATATATTTTAAAAATCAAAGCATAAAATCTTGATTCTTGAGATATCTTCGAGAGGATATAGAAATTCGATGAACAAGCCTTTGAAGTTCTTGCAACTTTTCTGTATGGAACCGGGATGTTTCTAAATCGAAAGAAGGTTTGACTTTGTAGTCTTCTAAAAGATCCGAAGTTACCATATCAATCATATGAAGCTGTTCATCTAACTCCATTAAAAAACCCTTTGGAGGCATTTTGCTAGAGCGCCGAAAAATATCAATTAAGTAAGACGGTGGAAAAAGTTCTTCAGGAGATTTCAATAATTTGTGCTGGTAACGAACTAATTCAAGAATTTCTTCTATTGGGTCCTGCGTAATCTGGCTGGGTTTTGAGGTGGGTTTTGATACTTCGGGTGTAGAAGAAACTGATTTTAACGCATCCTCTATCTTGGGCCAAAATGTTTCAAAAGTTGTCTCCAAAACGGCTTCAGCAAGCTTGCCGTCTCCAAGATTAGAATTGATACTGTTAAATAACTTGAAAACGTCATCCTTTGAAGCACTTGCCATTTGGAACTGAAGGATGGGACTGTTTTGGATGTCAGAAGGCTTTAAATCAACCAAGAACGGGCATACCTTTGACTGCTCAATAGATTTGGACAAAGCGCCGGCCTCAAAGTTCAGCCATGATGAGGAAAGATTGTCCTTAGTTACACAGAGAATCCCAAAAGAGGCATCTTGCAATTCTTTTGCAATGTCAGTACTCCATCTGGCACCTTTATCAATGTCAGCTGACGAAAAATAAGGCTCAACACTTTGAATTACACAAGGAATCCACTGCTTTAAGATTTTTGCGACTTCTTGACTTTTAGTCCCAGACCAACTGATGAAGATTTTCATGACTTTTGACCTTCTTCCATAAAAGCATGGCATAATTATAGCACCCTCCATTATGCATGTCTACTATCGCACAATAATTATTTATATGTTGCAGCAACTAAAAAAATGCCTATAAAAATTTTCCTCTTAAGCAGCAATGAAGAATATTGCTACTTAAGGGGAAGATGTAGCTCGAAAGGAATAGAGCTTTGTCTGCGTTGGAAGACAATTTACAACGAGAAACGTCCGAAATTTTACACAAATGCTACAAATTAGGGCTGATTGTAATAAGTAGTGCATGAGACATATTCTATGATATCTTTACTTGTATCTGAAGAACTTTCAAAAGAAATACAGACAAAAATTATACGATTACCTATATCTAGAGAAATATAATCAAACTAAAAAAGCGCAAAATGCCCCCGATTTAATAGTAACATCATAAAGTGACAATACGGTTACTTTATGATGTTGCTATTAAGTGGACATTATAGTACATTTTGATGTAACGAAAAATTTACTTTTTGCTGTTGGGATTTTCCATATTCAAAGCGTATAAAGTAATAAAATGGCATGAGAGGAGGCGCAAGAATGCAAACCAGTAATGTTGTGATATACGCCCGATACAGCAGCGATAACCAGCGTGAGGAATCCATCGAGGGCCAGCTGCGAGAGTGCAGGGCGTATGCCGAACGCAACGATATGAAAATCATCGGCAGTTACATTGACCGTGCATTGTCAGCCAAGACAGACGCGAGACCGCAGTTCCAGAAGATGATTCAAGACAGCAATGCCCACAGATTTCAATTTGTCCTTGTGTGGAAGCTGGATCGCTTCTCCCGCAACCGCTTTGACTCAGCATACTACAAGCGCGCACTTTCCAAGAACAATGTTAAAGTGATTTCTGCGACAGAACCAATCTCTAATACGCCAGAGGGCATCATGTTGGAAAGTATGCTGGAGGGCATGGCCGAGTACTATTCGGCTGAACTGGCGGAGAAAGTGACGCGCGGCCATACGGACAATGCGCTGAAATGCAAGTTCAACGGCGGTTCTGTGCCGCTGGGCTACCGCATCAATGAGGAACGCCACTATGAGCCTGACCCGGTGATGAGCCCCATTGTTAAAGAAGTCTTCGAGCGCTACGCGGGGGGAGACTCAATCAAGGAACTTTGCGCGGACATGAATGCTCGTGGCATACGGACCGGCTACGGCAGAAAGTTTGTAAAGAGTAGCTTTCAAAATATGCTGCGGAACCGCCGTTATCTGGGTGAGTACCGCTACCGGGATATTGTCACGGAAAACGCATTCCCGGCACTGATCGACCAAGAGACATTTGACAAGGTGCAGGCTCGTATGAAAGCGAACAAAAAAGCGCCTGCCAGATCGAAGAGCGATGAAGACTTCATTCTGACAGGTAAGTTGGTATGTGGTAACTGTGGTGCGCTGATGGTGGGTGACAGCGGTACAAGCCATACCGGGGCGACCTACTACTATTATAAATGTGGGCATCGCAAGCGCAAAGAAGGAGAGCGATGCCGCATGAAAGCGTTCCGCAAAGAACTGATTGAAGCGTTTGTAGTCAAGCGTGCGCTGGGATATGTGCTGCAAGACAGCGTTATTGCGATGCTGGCGGATGCCCTTGTTGAAAATCAAAAGAGAGAAAACACGCACCTGCCCGCGCTGCAAGAAGAATTGAAAAAGGTCAATAAGAAAATTGACAACATTGCCGCAGCGATAGAAGAGGGCATCATCACTCAAACGACAAAAGAACGCCTGACTGCGTTGGAAGCCCAGCGCGATGAACTGCAAATCAGCATCTTTGAGGAAGAAACCTCGCATCCGAAGCTGACGAAAGAGTACGTTGTGCAGTGGTTGGAATCGTTCAAGCAGCGCGACCTGCGCGATACCAAGGTACAGCGGCAGGTAATTGAGTGTTTCGTAAACACGGTATATGTCTTTGAGGACAAAATAATTGTAAACCTAAACCTCCGCGATGGGGACAAGCCCATCGCGCTTTCTAAAGAAAATGGTTCGGATATTAAAACCTTCGGGTCACCAAAAAGCACTACTTCATTTGAGGTAGTGCTTTTTTCTTTATATTTACTTTTCAATAGGTGTCGGGCGTAAATGGTGACCCGTACGGGAATCGAACAGCCTGCTGCGGAGGCGACCGCCGCCTGCGGCGGAAACAGGAAGCCGAAGCAGGCGCAGCGGTCGCAGAAGGCAAGCCCCGCCCAAGGGGCGCAGCCTGATGCGGTAACCGCAAGTCGCAGCCCCGCGTCAGCGTCCCGCGGGGCAAAAACAGTCCTGCGGACTGTTTTTAGGGCGCGGGAGATGGACGGGAGGGTCACCAAATGTAGTCCTTGATTTTTTGACGAAGATTCGTTAGAAACTAAGGACTTTTTCTTTTACCCCTGCTGTGTACCGCAATCGTACCACACTTTGCAGAAAGAAGTGCTGCGTGAAAGCCGCATCCTGTGTATGGATCGCAGCAAGCCAATGCAGCCCCAATAAAAGCAAACTCCGGGATGCAAACGCCCCCTGGGGCTTTTTTGATGGTAATTGTTCAATTTTATTGTTGACCGGAAACCATCTTCTGATACAGTTTCATCAGTTCGGCCACACAGGCACTCTCGCTGGTGCGGGCGGCGGTGCCTTTGGTAAAGCCGTAAGCGTCCATCACAGCGCGGTCGTTGTCCTGGTGGGCTTTGCGCAGTTCCGGCGGCATGGTCAGTTCATCGTACAGGTCAGCCAGACTGCAATCCGGGTAGAGGGCGCGTGCATCCAGAATGGCTTGTGCAGTCTGCTCAATTTTGGCCTTTGCTGTTCGGTAGGAGCAGGCCACGGGAAGTTGTTGTAAACAACATCTTTGGAATAGCGGTAATCGCTCTTTAATCTTCCACAGACTGCACGAACCCACGCCATATGGATATTTGAAGTCAATATGCCAAAATGATATAATGACGCGTTTGGTATTATTTTTACGAGATTGCTACAAAGAATATCGGGAGTCATAAAACCAATCGGAATATATCTGCGCTTTTCAGAGGAAGCCTCTGGAATGACTATATAGCAGTCTTTTGGCATATTCTCTACATGGAATCGAGTTGGCTTATCAGCAAGTTTTACGGTTCCTGCACTGGGACTATTCAAGCGATACTCTTTTACTGCTTTCACGCGCTCTAAGCACATTGGCATGGTTCTCAATTCAAAAGGGCTGCAATCGCCCAGCCACAAGCAGTAACGCGGTTTGCGATTGATAAATTCTCTTGCACCATACCAAGGACGAAAATACTTTTTTGACGCTGGTTCTTTCTTGATGAAATCTTCCATTTCCTCTTTTTCAAAGAGATAGAACCCGCCGTCAATCGGCTTATTACCGATTCCAATTTCCGGCACATTGCAAAGCGGCTTATTACGGCTCTCAATAAAAACATTGTCACCGTCCAGCAGATACCCATTGATATTCTTTGCAACTTGATAGCGTTCGCTACTGTATATGCGGCGTTCCGCAGGATTGACTGCTGTACTGAATCCGATAATGACACAATGAACATGAGCCTTGCTCTTGGCTTCGCTGTCCCAGCGGAAAGTGCGGTAAGCAAAATCAATATGCACACCGTCCGCAAACAAGGGTTTCCAGAGGTTGGCTACACTTTCGCCTTGTGAAACGGAATTAGTAGAAACCAACGCGGTACGGATTGCCGTGCTCTGCATTATATCAGCGGCTTTCTTGTACCAACAGCATACATAATCCAGATTGCCCGCGTTTTTCCAGCCCGCAAAAATGTGGTTAATATCATCTTTTTGCGCCTTGTCCATCAAACGCGCACCCACAAACGGCGGGTTGCCCATAATATAATTCAGTTCGCTTTTGGGTACAACACTTTCCCAATCAGTGCGCAGGGCGTTGCCCTCTACAATATAAGCGTTGGTTTTCAGCGGCAGAAAGTCCAGCGGAACAAGCAGGATTTTTTCGGTTTCCTTCATCATCTGGCTTTCGGCAATCCAGAGTGCGGTCTTGGCAACCGTCACTGCAAAATCGTTGATTTCGATGCCGTAAAACTGGCTGATGGAAACCTGTATCGGGCTTTCGCTGGCGGTGTACATCGTCACCTGCCCGTGGGAAAGTTCCAGCAGGATTTTATTTTCCAGCCGCCGCAGGCTTAGATATGTTTCGGTCAAAAAGTTGCCGCTGCCGCACGCGGGGTCTAAAAATTTCAACCCGGCCAGCTTGCGCTGAAAAGCCCGCAGTTTGGCGTTCTTTGTGCGCTCTATGGGGGTTTTCACAAATTTCGTCTAGCTCCGCTTTCAGTGCGTCCAGAAACAGCGGGTCAATGACCTTGTGGATATTCTCGATGCTGGTATAGTGCATACCGCCGCTGCGGCGCGTTTCGGGATTCAAGGTGCTTTCAAACACAGCGCCGAAAATCGTGGGGCTGATTTCCGCCCAGTTGAAATCCTCGCTTGCTTTGTTCAGCAGCAAATTGCGGATTTCATCGGTAAAGGGTGGAATTTCTATATCCTCATTTGCAAACAATCCGCCGTTGACATATGGGAAAGCTGCTAATTCCGGGAAATCATCTTTTAAATACGGGTCACGATCTTCGAGTTTTGGTATCAAGTATCTTGAAAAGGTCTGTGATAGCACGCCGCATTTTGCGTGCGTCAAATTCCGCTAAATAATCATGGAACATACCGCGCCCGCCAAATATGCCTGCATCCTCTGCGTACAGACAGAATACAAGCCGGACACAAAGCACATTAAGGCTTTTCATAGCACGTTCACTTGTAGGGTCTGCATACTGTTTTGCAAATGCATCATAGAGCAAGCCGACAATTTCACCCGCATGAACGATAAAGCTTAAATCTTTCACGGCGTGAATGCCACCAAAGGAAATATCCGCATGTTTCACTTCCAGCAGTGCGCTCATGCTCCCCAATCCCCCCGTTATTTCTGACTTGATCTTTGTTTCAGCATCTTGCCAATTCGCTGCGTCATCTTCTCCAGCATATGCAGCACGCCTTTGGGCTCCAAATGATGATAAGCACCAGTGCGATACCATAGATGATGTTCGCTCCGCCAATAGCGCCCATGATGTTTGCGCCCAATTCAATCAGGATGATAAGCAGAAAAGCGCCTGCTACCGGTCCAAGCACCGTCCCCACGCCGCCGACAATGGCCGTCGCTCCAATCTTTACGGCGAAGTCGTTGGAACAAATGCTGTCAGGCTGCGCATAGGTAAGATAAAATACATAGAATACCCCTACTGCTGCGGTAAACATCGCGCTGAGTTGGAAAGCCCGAAGCTTAACGCGATCCGTGCGTATTCCTACTGAAATGGGGGCGTCTTCATCATCCTTGATCGCCCGCAGATAATATCCCATTTTCGATCGGCTGAAGTGATAGGAAAACAGCACGATTCCAACAAGGCAGGCAAGGGAAAGATAGTAGAAGGGTTTATTGGTGAAAAAACTGCAGGTTCAGGTAATCTTCACCGATATAAGGAATGGTTTTTCCTGCCGATCCGCCCGTAAACTGATTAAAATACAGCAATGCCACGCGCATGATTTCTCCGAAGGCTATCGTGGTAATCGAGAAGAACGGTCCACGATACCGAAAGGAAACTTTTCCAATAATCGTTGCGCCTACCAGGGCAATCAAGATGCTTAACCGGCTTCCTGGGAGCCCTTGATATTGCAGCGGAACACATACCTATAGCCCTGCTCGGTGATGGAATCCGCGGTGTTGTTTGTGAGAATGGGCACCTGATATTTTTCCACGCTGGGCAGCATGGGCAAAAGCAGGGTGCTGGAGCCGGCGCCCAAAGCAAACATGACGCTTTCGTCCGAAAACACGCGATCGGCAACCGTCACGCAGACCGTTGTATCCGACGTATTGTCACCGTATACCACTTCTATCTTTGCACCGTTCATGGAGGCGATTCCGCCGTTGTCGTTGATGTAATCGACCATGAAGTCAATGGCTTCCTGATTATAATTGGCCGTGGTTGCATTGCTGCCGGTAAAGCCGTATATGGCTGCGAACTTTACGGTCTCAGGATAGGCTGTCTCAGCGGACGCGATCAGGGGAAGTGCCATAACAAGAGCCAGAACGAAGATTGCGAGTTTCCTGAGTTTCATTTGTAGATACCTCCTTATTATTTATGGAACGGAGAGCCGTTCTCATAGCATCGAAGCGCAAA
>ENA-OQET01000479-OQET01000479.1-human-gut-metagenome-genome-assembly--contig:-NODE-479-length-21136-cov-4.019087_pt1 | contig 21136 bp, 19 predicted proteins | sample MGYA00242800_ERZ504645 | MGnify/ENA primary metagenome ERZ504645 (study PRJEB26092, sample SAMD00036308) | human gut metagenome | host: Homo sapiens | study: EMG produced TPA metagenomics assembly of... | reverse complement strand
CAACTTGAATCGTAAGATAAAAGACCGTTTTTTTTAATTCTTTTGCCTGATCATAAGTAATCTTTCATTTTTTTCCCCGCAAAAACAAAGCCAACATAATCAGGTTGATATGTATTTACATAATCAACATCTTCGCTTCTTTTTAAACCACAAATTTTAATCTTCTTCATCAATACCTTTTAAAACTTCTAATGTATGTCTTTTATCATGGCTTTTCATCATAGCTTCACCAATTAAGACAGCATTTACATGATGTTTTTCTAATAATTCAACATCTTCTCTTGTTTTAATACCACTTTCAGAGACAAAGATAACATCATCATCGACCATATCTCTTAATTTTAATGTTGTATTTAAATCAACACTGAAATCTCTTAAATCTCTGTTATTTACACCAATAATTTTAGCGCCTACACGCAATGCTTTTTTTACTTGCATTGAACTGTGTGTTTCAACAATTGCTGACATACCTAAATTATGCGCTAAATTAACACAACGCATTAATGTAATTTCATCTAAAACACCTGCAATTAATAAAATTGCATCTGCTCCTAAGATTTTAGATTCATAAACCATATATTCATCTACAACAAAATCTTTTCTTAAAACAGGAATTTTCACAATACGTTTGATTTCTCTTAAAAAATCATCATCCCCTTTAAAATAATCAGGTTCAGTTACTACTGAAATAGCATCTGCTCCAATCATTTCATATTCTTTCGCAATTGCTTTAAAATCAAAAGTGGAAACAATTTGTCCTTTTGATGGTGAATGTCTTTTAACTTCTAAAATATTAAGACATTCCATCTTTTTCTAAAGCTTTCTTAAAAGGAAAACTTTGGTCTATAGGCATTGCAAATGCCTTTTCTTTTAATTCATAAATTGAATGACGTTTTTTATTTGTTTCAACACGTTCTTTTGTACTTTCAACAATATCTTCTAAAATCATAATATACGCTCCTATTTGTTTGATTCTTTTATAAACTCTTCTAGTTTTTCATTTGCCTTTCCACTATCAATCAACTTTGCTGCTAAATCAATTCCTGCTTTTAAAGAATCAACCTTACCACCAATATAAAGTCCTGCCCCCGCATTCATTAAGACAGCTGTTCTAGATCCACCTTGTTTACCATTTAAAACATCTCGTGTAATTTGAGCGTTTTCTTTTGGAGTTCCTCCAACAAGTTCATCTTTTAAACATCTTTGTAAACCAAATTGTTCAGGTGAAATTGTATATGTTTTAAATTGATTCTCATTAATTTCACAAACAAAAGTTTCATTAGATGCTGAGATTTCATCTAAACCATCTCTTCCATAAACCACCATAGCTCTTTTAACCCCTAAATTACTTAAAACTTGAGCAAGTAGTTCAACTAATGATTCATCATAAACACCCATGACTTGATAAGTCGCTCCTGCTGGATTCGTAAGTGGTCCTAAAATATTAAAGACTGTACGAATACCTAGTTCTTTTCTTACTGGTGCAACATATTTCATCGCTAAATGATAGTTTTGAGCAAATAAGAAACAAATATTAATATCGTTTAATAATTCTTTACTTCTTTTTTCATTGATTGTAATATCCACTCCAAGAGCTTCTAAACAATCTGCTGCTCCACTTTTAGAACTTGCTGCACGATTTCCATGCTTAGCAACTTTAACACCACCGCTAGCAATCACAATAGATGAAGTTGTAGAAATATTGAAAGAATTTGATCCATCTCCTCCAGTTCCTACAATTTCAAGAACATCTTGATCATTCAATAACTTCACACAATGTTCTCTCATTCCTTTAGCACTTGCAGTTATTTCATCAATTGTTTCACCTTTTAATGAAAGTGCTGTTAAATAAGCAGCCTTTTGAATATCAGAAGCTTGATCATCCATGATCTCATTCATACATTCATAAGCTTCTTGATATGTTAAATCTTCTTTTTTTGATAATTTAATAATTGCTCCCCTAATCATTTTGTATCTCCTTTAAAAAATTTTCAACTATTTTTTTACCTTCTTTTGTTAAAATTGACTCCGGATGAAACTGTAACCCATAAACAGGATAGTTTTTATGACTGATTGCCATGATTTCACCATCATCGCTTTCTCCTATAATCTTCAAACATTCTGGTAAATTTTCTTTTTTAGCAGCTAAGCTATGATATCTAGCCACTGCTGTCTTTTTCTCGATTCCCTTAAAAATTGGATTTGTAGTATCTACTTTAATTATCGAAGACTTTCCATGCATGACGCTTTGAGCATAACTTACTGTTCCTCCAAAAGCTTCAACAATTGCTTGATGCCCTAAACAAACTCCCAAAATAGGATATTTCGTATAACATTTTTGAACAACTTCTTCAATAATACCCGCTTCACTTGGTTTCCCTGGACCTGGTGAAATAATAATACATGATGGCTGAAGTTCTTCTATTTCTTCAACTGTCATTTCATCATTTCTTATAACCTTGATATCTTCATCGATTGAACCTATCAATTGATAAAGGTTATAAGCAAAACTATCATAATTATCAATGAGTAGAATCATAATCAATACCTCCATCTGCCATCTTGATTGCTTCAACAACCGCGCCTGCTTTATTTAAACATTCTTGATATTCATTTTCAGGAACACTGTCATAAACAATTCCTGCACCACTACAAATAGAAATTTCATTATTTCTTTTATAAGCTAAACGAATACCAATACATAGATCCATATTTCCTGTAAAATCTAAATAACCAATCGCTCCTCCATAAATACCTCTTTTATTTTGTTCTAATTGATTAATAATTTGACATGCCCTGATCTTTGGTGCTCCTGATAAAGTACCTGCAGGAAGTAAAGCATCAACTGCATCTAAAGCATCATATTTTTCTTTAATTTCACTGCTAACAATACTTGCTATATGGATAACTTTTGAAAACTTTAAGATATCCATATAAGATACCACATGTACACTATTGAATTTAGAAATTCTTCCTAAATCATTTCTTCCTAAATCAACGAGCATATTATGTTCAGCTAATTCTTTTTCATCTTTTAATAAATCATCTATTAATTGTTGATCTTCTTGATCATCTTTTCCTCTTTTTCTCGTTCCAGCAATTGGAAAAGTTGTTAACTTTGTTCCCTCCAATTTAATTAAAGTTTCTGGAGAAGCTCCAGCTACTTCAATATTATCACTTGCAAAATAGAACATATAAGGTGATGGATTCGTTGTTCTTAAAACACGATAGCTATCAAATAATGAACCTGTTGCTTTTGCATAAAGTCTATTTGATAAAACAACTTGGAAGATATCACCTTCTTTAATATAATCAATACCTTTTTCAACCATTTGACAATATTCTTTTTTAGAGAGAACGGGTTTAAAATCTTCTAATAATTTTAATGGTTGAACAAGTGTTTTAACATGTTTTCTAATAATATAATCTAATTCATCTAATTCTTTGATTCCTTCTTTATAATTCTTTTGTAAATCATTTGTTCCAATATTAACAATTAAAATCAACTTTTGCTTAAAATGATCAAAACAAATAACTTTATCAAATAACATTAAATCAACATCATTGAAACCATTATCTTTTTGATTTTTAATAATTGAAGGTTCGCTATATTTAAAATAATCAAAACTAAAATAACCAACTAAGCCTCCTGTAAAAGTAGGAAAACCCTCTAATTTTAAACTACGATGTTCATTTAAAACTTTTCTAATATATTCTTTGGGATGTGTCACTTTAAAAATCTTATCATCCACTTTCATCATCTTGTTATAACAAGTAATTTCGCTTTTAGGATCAAAACCTATAAAAGTATATCTTCCCCATTTTGTCTTATCTTCATGACTTTCTAACATATAAACATGTTTAGAATATTGTTTTAATTTTCTCATTAATTCTATAGGTGTAATCATATCACTATAGATTTCTTTTTTATTGGAACTAAATCATAAGATTTTAGATCTAATTTTTCTAACATTTCTAAACTTGGATAATACATATAATTCCCCCTAATAATTAAAAAAACCGTCTTGAAAGTTAAACTTTCAAGGACGGTTATATCCGCGGTGCCACCTTGATTCATGATACACTCATGCACTTTACTAGATGCTATCACATCTATGGCTACTTACGTAAGCCTTACGTCAAAGAATACTCAGCTAATGCCTTTCCTTTTGCCCTCAGTGGTCCATTTAATAGACTGCGTTCTGTTTGCTTCCACCATCCAAACTCTCTATAAGTGCACGTTCTATTTTTATCTCCACTTCATCGGTTTCACTTGTTGTGTGTATTATAAATCGGTTTTAAAAATAAAGTCAACACGAATAGGTAATGTTTTATTTTTTATACATTTATATAAAAAGAAAAAGACCGATTGGTCTTACACTTCAAGTCGATGTACAAATTTAGAATGTTGTTGTCAAAAAAATATTTAAGGAAGAAAAACCTGTCCATGACTTGTCTACGTAAAACAATTATATTTTTTTATAAACAAAAATCAATTATTAAATTAAATTCATCGATAAAAGCGATTACATTGTTGAAAAATTAAAAAAAGTAGCTTTTATCGCTATTTTTTAGGATATATAAATAATAAGTATGGTATTTATTTCTACAATTATTTCATATAGAAATAAAAAAAGACCATTCGGTCTTAACTTCAAGTCTATGTACAAATTTTAGAATGTTGTTGTCTAAAAAAATATTTTAAGGAAGAAAAACCTGTTCATGACTTGTCTACGAAACTTATTATATTTTTTTCTTTTTAAAAATCAAATTTTATTGTCATAATTTAATAAATAAAAGCGATTACATCTCCTAACATTTAAAAAAAAACCGCTTTTATCACGGTTTTTTAGGATATATAAATAATAAGTATGGTATTTATCTTTTAGCTTTCTTTAACATTTTTTGAATTATTTGTATTTGATTTTGATAATCATCAAATGAAGTAAGTTTATAAGACCAGTTATGTGGACCTACTGTCCCTGGTAAATTAATACGAGCTTCTTTGCCATAGCCAAGTAGATCTTGTAAAGGAACAATAGAAATCACCGCATCACATTCAAGTGTATATGCAAGCGTATCTTCCACAAGATTTTCTCCTGTATATCCTAGACCCTTCATAATTTCTTTCATTCTTTCTTTATCATCTAATTCTTCATACCATTGTTTAAGAGTAGCATTATCATGTGTTCCTGTATAAACAACACAATGTTGAGGAATTTTATATTTAACTTTTCTTTCATCTTCTCCAAAAGAGAATTGCATAACTTTCATTCCCAATAAATCATAATGATCTCTCAGTTCATGTATTTGTGGACGTAATTCTCCTAAGTCTTCAACAATCATATTAAGTTTAGGCAATTGTTTATAAACTGAATCTAAAAAATGATAACTTGGTCCTTCTATCCATTTTCCTTCTCTTGCTGTAGCACTTCCATAGGGAACTGACCAATATGTATCAAAAGCCCTAAAATGATCAACTCTTAAAATATCAAAAATTTCATTATTCCATTTTAATCTTTTAATCCAAAAATTATATCTTGTTTTCTTTAAATAATCCCAATCATATAGAGGATGTCCCCATAGTTGACCATCTTTTGAAAAATAATCAGGTGATGCTCCAGATACGAATTTAGGATAAAATTTATCATCTAATTGAAAACATTTACGATACTCATAAACATCCGCAGAATCATCACCTACATATAAAGGTAAATCTCCCATGATAGATATTCCTTTTTGATGTGCATGTATTTTTAATAAATTAAATTGTTTAACAAAAATATACTGAAGAAATTGAATATATTCTATTTCATCTTCTAATCCTTCATTACTTCCTTTAATATTTTGATCTTCATCATTCCAATCTACCCAAGGTAAACCTTCGTTTACTTTATTTAAAGCCATAAAACCGCGCATATTTTTTTAAACCAAAATGTTCCTTTAACAAAAGTACGATATTCTTTCTTTAATTCTTTATCTTTTAAGAAAATCTTGATAAGCTTTTCTTAAATAACGATCTTTAAATAAACGTACGCGTTTATAATCAACTCTTTTTAAATCTTGTAAATAGTTAGGAACTTCATCTAACAAATGCCAATCTTTTAAAAGTTCTAAAGAAATATATATTTCATCACCAGCAAAAGATGAATAAGGAGTATAGGGTGAATTCCCAGAGCTTGATGGATTTAATGGTAAAACTTGCCAAATAGAAAAACCTGCTTGAGCAGATAAGTCAACAAATTCATAAGCTTCTTTTCCTAAATCCCCTATTCCATGTTTTCCTGGTAAACTAAATAACGGTAACAAAATACCAGCTTGTCTTTGATCAAGTGCTTTTAATTTCATGATTTTCACCTCTTCTTTAAATATACCATAAAAAAAGCGTCTCCGCTGATGAAAACGCTATCTTTTTGATTTTAAAATGAAAAGGTTCTATTTTCTTAATCTTGAAAATAGAAACCTTTTATTTTAGTCTTCTTTTGTTCTTTTTCTTAAAGATACATAAACGATTGCTGCCATTAATGCAAATTGTTGCAAATGTCCATACAGATGTTGAATCACCTGTTTTCACTTTGTTATTTGTTACAACTTGAGGTTTATGAGCAGGTTCATTTGTATCTGTAGTGACTGTTGGTGCTTTTTCTAATGCATTAATAGCGTTTTGTAATTCACTTACAAGGGCATCGACTTCTTCTTGTGTCATTTCTGATGAATTTTCTAACTTCTTAGAAATTTTCAGTAACAACATCTATTAGTTTAGAATAAGATGCTTCTGTATATTTTTTTCACTATCTAATTGTTTAATTTGATCTAATAAACCATGGATACCATCTAAATTACCACGTTTAACAAGTTTTTGAGCAGCTTCTTTTAAAGTATTAGTTAATGCTTGAACATCAGCACTTGTGTTTTTCATTTTCTAAAGCAGCTTTAACATCATTGTAAACTTTTTCAAATTTCTTCCATGATGATGCTGTATAATCTTTTTCTTGATATTGATCCATTAATGCTTTTAATGCATTTACTTCATCATCTGTTGCTTTTAAAACTAATTGTGTTCTTGCATCTTGTAATTGTTTTAAAGCTTCATCTAATTGTTCTTTTGTTGCATCTTCTTTTTCGATTAATGTTTGTGCATTCTTTAATGCTTCTTTAAATGAATCAGCAGTAGATGTTAAATATTTATTTGTATCTAACTTATCTAATTCATTTGATGCAATATAATCTTTTAACTCTTTTTACTTACTGATACTTTTGTTACTAATTGAGCTTTTGCTTTTTGTAAAGCATCTACCATATCAATAACTTCTTTTTCAGTAATTGTTGCTTCATCCTTTTTAATGAATTCTTGAGCAAGTTTCACTTGATCTTGTAAAATAGCCCATGTTTCACTTGTATAATCTTTTTCTTTTAACTTGTTAATTGTATCAAGTTCATCTTTAACACTTTGAATATCTCCACGTTTAACAAGATTTGCATAAGCATCTTCTAATTCAGCTTTTGCATTTGTAATAGCATCTAATTCACCAGCTTGTTTATCTAAAACTTTTTGAGCTTGTTTTAATGCCTTTTCAAATTCTTTATAAGAATCTGCTGTATATTTATTTTCTTTAACATCTAAAGAATCAATATAACTTTGTAAATCATTAGCTGCTGTTGAAACATATTCATCATCATTTAACATAATAACTTCTGAAATTGTTGGAATTTGATTTTCATCCCATTCAATCTTTAATTCATAAACGTTTCCTTCAGGCATATAGAATTCATTTAATGATTTTCTAAGAGTTCCAACTTGAACCCATTTCTTTCCATTTTCACCATCTACAAGAACAGATACTCTTGCATTTGAAATTTCACCTTTTTGAATAATATGCATTTTCTTAACATCTAAATCACTTGATAATGTATAAGTAATGCTTCCAGCTTCTTTAGAACCTGGTCTATAAGCTGTAGATAAATCTCCATCAGACATATATTGAGGAATAAATCCATTTGCTTCTACAGTTGAAGAAGTATATGTTGGATCATTTGAAACTGGTACATATTCTCCATCATTGATAACAATTTCATTGAAAACAACAGCTCTATTATTATTTGTTGCTGTCATTAAGATCTTTAAGTAACGTGCTTTAACATTATTAGCAGTTCCTTCTACATACACTTTATTTGGATATGTGCTTGACGCTTTATAACCTGCATCTGAATCAATACATTTAACCCCAGCATCATTTGTATTTTCATTACCATCTCCAATAGTTACAACTTTTGTCCAGTTTTCTAAATCATCTGATACTAAAATATCAGCATCTCTAATATAGTTAACTGCACTATCTTGGCAATACATTTGAATTTTAGAAATTGTTCTTTCTTGTCCTAAATCATAAATAATATATTGTCCTTTTTGTGGAAAATCACCAAATTCTGTTGTTGAATCGATATTACCATCAAAAGCAGCACCATTATTTCTAGTATCTTCACCAACACCCCATGAAGGATTAATATTCATAGTTGCCTTATATAAATATGGTGCTGTAATTTCATTTGAATGTACTTCAAAATGATTAATTGTCAATTTAATAGCTTTGTCTGTTTTATTAATTAATCTTACATATCTTCCATCTGGAAGTTCTTTTTCTTGACCTGTTACAGTTGTCCATTCAACACCATTTTTTGAAACTTGTAAAGTTGCTCCTTGACCATTTTCATAATCAATATTGAATGTACTTAAATCTTTGATTCTTGATAAATCAACACCAACGTATTGACCTTTTTCTAAAGTAATTTCTTGATTATAGATCAATTCTGTAAGTGCTTCTTCACTTTGTGAAGCTAATCTATAATCTGTATTTGTATAAACATTAGCATTATTGAAATCCTCATCTGGATTATATGCATTTACTGTAAATTCAGAGAAAATAACCCATACAGCTCTTTCTTCTTCATTCACTAAACGAACATAACGTGCTTTTAAACCATAGAAATTTTCATCAATTGTATCTTTTCCACTAGCTAAACCTTGATATGTTTTATAAGTAGTCCAGTCTTGGTTGTCATTAGAGTATTGTAAACTATATTTTTCCCATTTATCTCCTGCACTGCGGTCTCCACCGATAACTGCATGAATTTTACCAATAGCTGTTTCTTTACCTAAATCCCAACCAATATAATCACCTTTTCTTGTTCTATCACCTGAGGTACTAAAATCTAATGCTGTTGAACTATCACCATCTGTTAAATTAGCTACTGTTCCTCGATAAATTCCCCATGTATCTGTATACATAAATGTTGCATTGATTTGTCCTGGATCAGCCATTTTAAATGTATTGACTTTCCACCAATATCCTGCTGTATTACTTTTTAAATTTAATTTTAAGTTTCTAATACGAACTGCTTTTGCTTTAATATTTTGACTTGATACATCTAATTCAACAGAAGCATCACCATTATATTCTTTTAATACTTTCCATGTTTGACCATCCGTTGTATATTCAATGACATATTTTGTTGATTTATCTGTTCCTGCATCTTGTCCAAAATAAATTGTACCTAATGTTTTTGCTTTTTTGAAAGTTAATGTAATACTTGCATCAACTGGTAAATAATCTTTAATTTCTCCACCTTTATAAGGACTTTCAGCAAAATGAGCATAAGTAGCATTACTGTCATCTAATAAATTATTTAAAGAACCACCTTTAAGTGTCAATTTATCAACAGATAATGTACCTGGATCTTCTTCAGTTACTACTTCATCTGCATTAACAGCAATATCTCTAATACCTAACCAAGTATTCGCTTTATCTTCAGTAGCAACCATGCGAATACCTTTAACCCCTTTTAAATTTAAGTCAGTTAAAGCTACATCATTTGGTAAAGTATATTCTTGATTATCTAAATCAATCCATTTTTTACCATCTGTTGTATATTGTACTTTAGCTTTAGAAAAAGTATCTTTTGAATTTGAATTTGTTCCTAATCTAAAAGTCACTCTATCAATATCAATTGCTTTTGAATAACTAACGCCTACATAAGTTCCTTTACTAATTGTATTTGGTGTTTTATAAACAATTTCAGTATTGGCTTTATTATCGAATACATTATCAATATTACCTGTTGGACTATCATTACGATTTGTAATAAATTTAGTAACTTGTTTATTTGGATTTACAATTGTAGAAGCAATATCTCCTAAATAAGAATCCATTGCTTTAATAAATGGTACGATATGTTGTACTCCTACTTCTGCATATTCTAAATGATCAACATAATTGAATCCATATGTTTTTGATTTTTCAAAAGCAGCTTGTCCAGTAGCATATAGATCCCAAATCTTATCATTAGCTTCTTCATCTTGTACAGCTTTAACAGCTTTAAGATAATTTATTGCTGCATCTGCTGTATCATCCCAACAGTTTAACCAATATACAATTTGATCTTTTATTCTTGTATCACCTGCTTGTGCTCTATATGTAGCACTCGCATTTTTTAAGATTGTAAATTCATTGATCAAATCTTTAAATTGTTCATCACTGATTGTTGTTCCATTTGTAAGAGCTTCTTTGAAGCTTGTTAAACGATCTTTTAAATCTACTGATTCTTGTAATGCTGTTACACGACCATCCATATTTTGATTGATCATATGTTTTGAAAGTTCTCTTAAAGCAGCTGATGCTTGAGTTTCAATAGCACTATTATGATCGACATATTTAAATGAAGCAGTCCAGCATTTTTGAGCTTCTTCTTCACTTTGCCAAATATTCCATGAATAACATGCATTACCAAAAATTGCAACTTTACTTGGCTCAGATTGTTGCATTGGATTTAAAACGATTCCTTGAATCTTATTTGGATCTACACCAGGGTGTAAAAATGTTGTATAGCCACCCATAATTAAGTGTTTTTTAGAGTTATCTGTACATGGCCAGTTGATCCACATATAAGGGCCACGCCCTGCATTATTTGTAAAAGTTGTTGTGAAGTTATTTGTAACTTCTCCCCATACTCTACCACCAGTCATAACGATTTGAATATTTGCTGGGAAATTACGATAATAACTTTGTCCATTAGACATATATTCTTGTGTACAGAATGGTAATGTTAATTTTAAATCAGGATATGTTTTTTGCATTTCTTTTAACCATGCTGTCATATCAGTTAATGTTTTTGTATAGTTAGCACCACCAACATTTCCAGCATCATCTGCTAAAATAGCAATTTGACGAACACCTGCTTTAATAACTTGTTCAAATTTAGCTTGTAATACTTTTAAGTCTGCTTGATAGTTTTCTTCACTATTATACCTGATGGCATTATACATATATGGATGTAATGCAAATACAAAACGACATTTTGATTTATTTCCTGCTTCAGCAAGAGGTTTGATTTTTGTTTCAATTTCTTCATCTGTATAAAGTTCACGCCATTTAGAGTTATGTTTAGGATCATCTTTAGGAGCATAGAAATAAGAATTCAACTTGTAGTATCCTCCCCATTCCATTAATTTCTTACGATCCTCAGTTGACCATGGATTTCCATAATAACCTTCAATAAATCCACGACTAGCAACATTAGCATAATCTTCTATTGTAAAATTACGGATATTTGTTCCGTCTAATTGTTTAAAGATATGATACAAACTTGTAAGACCATAAAAAGCCGCATCTGTATCTTTACCTAATACTGTAATTGTTCCATTATCAACCTTTAATAAGTATGAATCTAATTGATCAAATAATTGGGTTGTTTTTACTGAATAATGTTCACCAACATATTGATCAACATATTGATTTGAATCTTTAATACCTACTAAAATGTTTGTTTGGCCTTCTTTTACTTCTTCAGAAGTACTTGCTTTTATATTTTTAATAGCTAATACTTCATTCATTCTATCCTTTGTATATTCATCAATACCATCTTCATAGACAACATTGACAGTAGATGTCATATCAAATGAACCATCTTGATAATCCATCATATGAGGATTTGGATAGACTTCATAATCATTTTCCAAAGCACTGACGATTGGATAAGAGTGAATACATCCAATTGACATTAAAAATGCAAGTGCTAGAGAAACAATTCTCTTTACCTTTTCTTTCATATTCTTCTTCCTTTCTTATTTACATTACTGCTCCCTTAAATGAATAATGTAATCTTAATTTGCAAATACAAACCAAAAAATAAAGACCAAACAAGATACACTAAAAAAATGTAAGTTATTTGGTCTTGCCTACTTAAAGATAACAATCCGTATTTACATCCTGTATTGTAACATACACTCTTTGTCTATGCAAGGGCTTACAATAAATTTGTCTAGACAAAATAAATACCACTACTTAATAGTGGCATCTATTTTTATAATTCTTCTTTTTTTACTTTTTTAATACCTAACCATGACATGAAAGCTATTAATACAAATAAAATAATATTTGTTTCATCACCTGTTTTAGCAATTGAAGATCGTTTTTTATCACTTTTAGTAGTAGAAGTAATTACTTGATTATCTTTAGATGAAGTATTTCCTTTTGAAGTATTATCATCTTTAGTAGATGAATCTACTTTTTTAAGAGCATTCATAGTTTTTCTAGATTAAAAATAGCTTCGTTGATTTCTTCTTTTGTAGCATCTTCTTTAGCAGATACTTCTTTTGCTTGAGTTAATGCTTCTACCAGTTGTTTCCATGAATCTTTTGTATAATCTTTTTCTTGAAATTGATCAGCTTTACTAATCAAATCAGTTAATCCAGATTTATCATTAAGTGTAACAAGTCCATTATAAGCATCTAATAATTTTTGATACATATCATTGATTTCATCTTTTGTTGCATCATGATTACTTATAACATCCTGTGCTTCTTTAAGAACAGTTTGGAATTGTTTCCATGAATCCTTTGTATAATCTTTTTGTTCAAGATTTGATAAATCATCAACGAATGATTTTAATTGTTCATTATCAACAGATAATACAAGTTTTACCATTGCATCTGTTAATTGACGTTTCATAATTTCAATTTCATTAGCGTCAGGATTTTCTGCATTGACTAAACCTTCAGCAGCTTTAATTGTATCCTGTAAATGATTCCATGAAGTAGATAAATATCCAATATCTTCCATAGCTTTAGCTTTATTGATAACATCTTTTAAACCATCAACATCTGCCGGTATATCTGCACGATGTAATTTAATTTCTGCAGCACTTCCGTTATTATTAACAGCTTCTACGTAGTATAAACGAAGATGTTTTGTTTTTACTGTATCAAATTCAATGACTTTTGTAGATGAATCACTTGATAAATTACCTTCTTTAACTGTTTTCCAATTAATACCATCATCACTTGTTTCAATACGATATTTTGTAACATTTCCATTTTTACCAGTTTGACGAGGAACATATGTTAAACCATTGACACTCATTTCTTCTTTATTTTCAAAAGCAATCCAATGAGGTGTTGATAAATTCCAATCTGTATGCCACATTGTTGATGGATTATCATCTAATACATTTTTAGGATTTGATCCATCATGTTGATAAGATGAAGCAGTTGCTGTAAGTTTGCTGTTATCAATGTAATTTACATTAACTTGTGATTTTAATTGTAGTTTAGTAAGTGCTTTTGTAAGTTCTACTTCATATTGATCGACTGTATCTTGCATTGATTTAGGTAATTCTCTTTGAATCATATCAATAACAAATTGTAAGTTTTTAACAGAATCTTCTGTATAAATCGATAAATCTTTTGGAATTGAATTTAAATAGTGATCTACTCTTGTATAATTTGCTTTTTTGTAATCAATTCCATTTACTAACTCTTTAATTTCATTTGTAAGTGTTGAAATTGTTTGTTCATTTGGATCATATTCTTTTAAAATTACTTTTGCTTCTTTTATTTTTTCTTGTAATTGTTTATTTTGTGATTCATCTGCTATATAACTTGCACTTGTTACTAAATAATCCAATTCCATTGTTGAAGCATATGTTTTTTGTGTACCTAAACGAATATCATCAACATATCCTTTAAAAGCATGTTTCTTACTTCCAATTCTTTCAAACGGTATCATCATTGTTGCTTTTAATGGTCTACCACTTACTTGTTCATCATCACCAAGAGTATCTACTAATTGACCATTTACATATAAATCAATAACTTCTTTTCTATTTTTGAATTCTAATTCAACCCATTGGTTAACTGGTAATTCATAATTAAATGAATAATCATGATTTTCTCTACTTAATCCAACTTTTCCTGTTTCTTTTTGAACAGCTTTAATTGATCCATAGCTACTTTCAAATAAAATTTGTTCCTCTTCACTTGAAGATTCACGTTTAACTTTTACACGTAAATCATTATTTAAACCAACAGTACTAAATGATGTAGTAGCATAACTTTTATTTCCTAACAAACGTAATGCATCATGACTATCTAATGAAGCAAGTTCAACATTTTCGTGATTATTTAATTGATTTAATTCATCTAAATTGTAATGTGCAATTACACCATTTTCATCTTTAGCTGCTTCATAACCAAAATTTGTACCTGGAGCATCTCCTAATGTTGTTCTTAAACTATTAGCTTGATCTAATGTCTTATCTCCTTTACCCCATAATTTAGCACCAAATAATGGAATTGCATTTTGTAAACGATCATAAACATCATATTCACTAATACCATTTTCTAAATAGTCTGTCATATCGTTCCATACAGCAATAGCGCCACCTAGCATTTGTTCATCACCAGCAGGAATTGTGACACCACTAATCGAGTTGATTGCTTGATTATATAAAATATTATTATTTAAATAATCATAGTAATATCCAGCATTAGGAACAATGTAATAATGCCCATCATTACAGTTAATTAAATCATAACCTTGTTCATACATTTGATCCATATTCGCATAACCAAAATTCCATAAGTTCATTTGAACATCTTTACTTCTAACCGGAGTTTTTCCTGAACATTGAGTTAAACTTCCCCAAATACGTGCTGTTCTTCCTGAATCTTGTACATATTTCAACATATCATCTGAGAATCGACGATAAGCTTCTTTATCTGCATTATATTCATCGGCTCCAACATGGACTGTAGTTTGTTCATCGAAAACAGGATCACTTGTTTTCATATATTCATCAAATATACTTTGTACAAATCCTAATGATTCATCATATTTATCTCTTAAAGCTAGATGATCATTTTCTCGTCCATTTGTTCCATGTCTTAAATCAGGTCTTACTTTAGTAAGTGCTAATGAATGTGCTGGTGTATCAATTTCAGGAACAATACTTACACCATAATCTCTTGAATCCTTAATAAAATCTTTAAATTCTTTTTTTTGTATAGAATAAATCTGTACTTGTTAAATCTTGTTGATTTAAACCATTGTTTCCACCTTTTTTAACATCTGATTCTAATCTAAATGCTGAATAACCTGTCATTGGATCAGCTAAACTTTCAATTGAAATTAAATTATCATTTAAGTGAACTTGGAAATCGTTCATTTTATACCATGACATTTGTTTAACGATTTGTTTTAAATAATCCATTGTAAATGTTTTACGTCCAACATCTAAAATAAAACTTCTTACTTTATAAAGTGGATAATCTCTTGTTGTCCCACAAGGAACATTTCCTGATTGTTTAATACTTTGTAAAATCGTTCTGGTTGCCCAATAAGCCCCTGTTGTTGTTTCAGCTTTAATATTGATTGAATCATCAATATCCATTAAATATCCTTCATCTTGTAACCCTAATGATTTATCTTTTGTAAGAGCTAAAGTAATATCTCCTGTTTTGCTTTCACCTTTTACAACAGCAATACTTTTTCCAGTAATATCTTCATAATCATTAGCAAGTGCTTCTGCAGTTTTTTGAAGTGAACTATCTTTATAAACAATTCTTGCCCCTTTAGAAACTGTATAGTTTCCATGTCCACCATTCCATTCAGCTAATTCTGGTAAAACATTTGGTGCTTTATTCGCTGTTTCATCATTTTTTTGGACTACCTGGAACTGTAACAGCAATTTCTTTGAATTTATAATCATTTGTATCATTATCTGTAATCTTGAATGATACTTTAACATTTTTATCACTAATAGGTTGATAAATTGTTAAATCTTCATCAATGACTTGTTCAAAATCAGTACCATTATATTCAACAGTATAACCTTCAACTTCTGGTAAAGTGACTTTTAACTTTTTATCTCCAGTTTTTGGTGTTTCTACTTGAATTCCATTTAAAACATCACTCATTGACATTTTTTCATCAGGATTTCCACCATAAACTTCTAATTCATAAATAGAAATCGTATTCCAAGCGATACCACCATCTGGATCTTCTGAAGTATGTGAATCAACATATAAACGCACATATCTTGCTTTATAGATTTGATCTAAAACAATTTTTTCTGTTAAAGATTTTGGACGATCTTTAAATTCTTTAACTGTTTGCCAATCACTTTCTTGAGGCGTAGATTCAGTATCAGCAATTTGAATCTTATAAGCTGTTGCTTTACGTGTTTCCCAGAATACCTTAACAGTATTAACATTCATTCTTTCACCTAAATCAACATAGATCCAATCTGGTCCGTTTCCAATATTACTTCCCCAACGAGAACTACGTGATGATGTATTTCCATCTACTGCATTTGCTGCTTTAACACTCGCTGCTTCTTCAGAACTTGCGATTGCTGTTTTCTTTAATGCAACATTTGTATTTGGATCTTGTACTTTTTCATCTGTATTAAAAATTTTAAATTCATAACATGAAACATTAGGATACCCCTTCATTTCTGTAACTTCTAACTTAACATATCGACCACTTACTTTACTACCTAATAATTCTTCACTGACAACATTTTTATTATCTGTTCTTGAAAGTACTGGTTCACCCCAAGAATTAAGATCATTAGAAACATAAATATTATAAGCTGAGGCATAAGTCGATTCATTTTCCCAAAACATTTGAAACTTATTCATTTCATATTCTTGTCCTAAATCAATATATGCCCATTGAGTAGGTCCACTTTCTGTTGACCAACGTGTTTTTTCATTACCATCAGTTAAATTTTTTCTAGGCATTGTACCATATTCAGCTGAAACATAAGCTGTTTTGTTTAACGCTAAATTTTGTTGAGATGTTTCTGCAAAAACTGGTACCATCGATAATACTGAACCCATTGACATCGATAATGTTAATACAGCTACAACACTTTTCTTTTTCAATTTCATATTTTTCTCCCTTCTCTTTAAAAAGAAAAGACCAAACATAAAAACAACATTTCTAAAATGCCGTCAATATATTTGGTCTTGCCTACTTAAAGTAACAATCCTTGTCTATACAATAACAAATAGCATCACTTTTTGTCAAGCGCTTACATTAAATGTGACAATTCTTTTTGATATGTATACATAAATATGTTTGTTCATCTGGTGTTAATGTATAATGATATTTTTTTTGAATTAATTTTTTTATCCGATTAACACAAAGAGATAACCGAATATTTTCTTTTAACATATCTCTTATATTTTCTGTTGTATCTATTGTATTTCCTATATCATGTCGAAAAACTCTTTCGGCTAAAAACTTAAGATGTGTAGATAATCTTGCATAATCGATAGAATCTAATTCTAATTTAATGCACATTGTTTTTTCAATAATATCAAAAACATCTTTTTACAAAATTAACAATTTTAGAAGTATTTTGTGCGTTATTTTTAGTAGAAAAATTAACTAAATGTAATGCAATATACCCTGCTTCTGCCTCTTCTAATTGAATATCTGTTTTTTCTTTAATCATTTTTATAATCCATAAACCCAACTGATATTCTTTTTTATAGAGAGCTTTTGTTTCAGATAAAACTACATTTGGCAAATCAATATTTTCTTTTTTTCGTTTAATAGCAAAAGCAATATGATCACTAATTGCTAGAAAGATTTCCCCATAAAATTGGGTATTCAATTGTTCTGTTGCTTTGCTTACTAATAAACTAGTAATTTCATAATAAATAGGTTCAATATCATTGATTCCTCTACGGATACGTTTTTCACCTTTTTCTTTAAAGATATATGTTTTTTCAATCCGTGATTCATCTACTAAATCACCTATCTTTTTTTGAAAGCCGATTCCTGATCCTGTTAAAATAATATCCCCTAATTCATCAGATAAAGCAGCAATACTATTATTATTAAATATTTTTATAATCTTCAATTTCATTTCTCCTACATTAGTATTTCATTTAATATTTCAGCAATAAATTGAACTTCAGTTCCTATAATGATTTGTATTTCATGCTCACTTGCTTCAACAATATGAGAAAAATTCATCTTTGATAGAGTCTGTTTATCTATTATTGAGATATCTTTAACTTCTACACGTAAACGCGTAATACAATGATCAACACTTATAATATTCTTTTTACCACCTAATGCTTCAAATAATTGAATAGCAATTTCATCAAAATTATTTTCGACTTTCTCTACTTTCTTTACCTCATTTTCTTCTCTTCCAGGTGTCATAATATTATAACGTGTAATCAATACTCTAAAAACAATGTAATAAATCAATCCGCATATAATTCCTAAAGGAATTAAAAATAAAATATTATTAGCAAATGGTGATTTAAAACTTAAAACATAATCTATAAGCCCTGCAGAAAAACCCAAACCCTGCCATCCATTTAAAAGTTAGCTGCAATAAAAAGCATCATCCCATGTAAGTAAAAGCATGAATTCAAATAAAAGGTTGATTGGTAGCTCAAACATAAAAGCAAACTCAAGTGGTTCAGTCACACCTGTAAAAAAATGAAGCCAAAGCAGCCGAAAATAAGATAGCACCTACTTTTTTTCTTATTCTCTTTTCTAGCACAACGATACATAGCTAGAGCAGCTCCAGGAAGCCCAAACATCATTACTGGGAAAAATCCTGCTTGATACATTCCTGTTACACCTTTAACACCACGGAAATTGTTCCCCAAAATTTGCCAATATCATTAATACCTGCAACATCAAACCAAAATACAGAGTTGAGAGCATGATGTAAACCAGTAGGAATCAATAATCGATTTAAAACACCATAGATTCCTGCACTTAGAGGTCCAAAATTAGCGATTTCTTTCCCAAACCAAATAAAAAAGTGATAACACATTGGCCAAATATCAATAAATATTAAAGATATCAAAAGTGTAATTCCTGTAGAAACAATGGAAGCAAATCTCTTTCCATCAAAAAAAGCTAAAAACTGAGGTAATCTTTTTTGATCAAACTTTTGAAAAGAAATAGCCACAATCAAACCTACCAAAATACCAATAAAAGCACTTTGCGTATTATGAAAAGCTAAATCCACAGCATATTCTGGAATTTGCAATATTAATGCGATGCATTTAGATGATAGAATTGTTGTCATCATCATATAACAAGCAAGAGCACTTAACACTATTGCTGTATCTCTTTTTTTAGACATTTCCATAGCAACAGCTATCGCAAATAAAATGGGAAGGTTATCTATAATTGCTCCACCAGCAGCAATGAGTAAAGCAGCAATTGGGTTATGTATACCCCATCCAGTAGGATCAATCCAATACCCAATTCCTTTAAGTAGTGCTGCTATAGGCATGATTGAAACAGGTAACATGAGTGATTTACCTAATCTTTGTAAATATTTCATAGCGAACTCCTTTAGTAAGCGCTTACGTATCATGCCAAATAATACTAAGTAGACACATACGGTAAAGATTATTATACACTTGTATAGTCAAAATAGCTAATAAAAAATACTGCAAAAGCAGTATTTTTTACTTGAACCATTTTTCTATTTTTATACCATATACAATACCAATTGTATCCGCTAAAATCCATCCAATAACAATTGCCCACCAAATCATTTCTACACCAAATGAAGGCGCTAATAAGTAGGCTAGAAGAACTCTTGTTCCAAGTGAAACAATTGTTAGAATCAATGACATTTTTATCTTTTCATATTTTTTAGCTCCAAAATACATTGAAAATAAAATACCACTTCCCATACATAAACCAATAATAATAAAAGTAAGAAATGTCATTAATGTATAACTTGATCCAACAGCAGCTAATGCATTACTACCAATATATTTTCCTACAATATAAGTATCAACTATAAAATTGTTGTAATAAATTCCCTAAAATCATCGGAATAGAAAATAATAAAATAGATTTTCCTATCTTTCCTTGTGTTAAATCTCTTTCCATAAAATCACCTTCCATTTCTCAATTAATTTTTCAAGTGAATACATGGCATTCGCTGGTGAAGTAGAAGGTAATTGAATAACGGGTAAATTATAATCAAAATATTGATGATAATAACGATTGGCAGCTTTGCCATTAGTAATGATTTTTTCAACAGGACAATTTTTAACAATTAAATCTAAATCATTGACTTTAACATTGGTAATACTTGAATCACTTGATCCTTTAATGTCACAACTTTCAATAACATCCCATAAAGCAAGATGATTTCTAAGTAAAAAAGTTTTCTTCTCTTCAATTGTTTGTGGAACTTCTTCTTGAAATAAAGCAGCTAAAACTTTCCAAAAACGATTTTGAGGATGATGATAAAAAAACTTGGCTTCTCTTGATTTTACAGATGGAAAAGATCCTAGAATAAGAATCCTAGAATCTTGATTATAAACGGGTTCTATATTATGCTTTGTCATCTTTTTTAACAATAACATCTATTAATTGATCAAGAGAATCATAACATCCTACAGTTAAATCAAGAATATCTTTAGAATGATGAATCAAATCAGGAATACAAATAACAGGAATATTTCCTGCATGTGCTGCTAAAATTCCATTTTTACTATCTTCTAAAACAAGGGCATCTTCTTTACTTACCCCTAGCAACTCAACTGCTTTTAAAAAGATATCTGGGGCTGGCTTCCCATGTTGTATTTGGTCACCACCAATAATGGCATTAAAATAATGATCAACTTTAATACTCTTTAAATTAGATAAAACACGTTCATAACGTGTTGAAGAAGCCACTGCCATTTTAATATTTTTCTTTTTTAAATCTTCTAATAAATCATATAAACCTTTTTTTACTTCTAAAGGATGACTATTAAAATATTCTTTTCTTAATTGATCTCGATAATCTTTAATCT
>ENA-OQET01000477-OQET01000477.1-human-gut-metagenome-genome-assembly--contig:-NODE-477-length-21172-cov-5.045189_pt1 | contig 21172 bp, 29 predicted proteins | sample MGYA00242800_ERZ504645 | MGnify/ENA primary metagenome ERZ504645 (study PRJEB26092, sample SAMD00036308) | human gut metagenome | host: Homo sapiens | study: EMG produced TPA metagenomics assembly of... | reverse complement strand
ACTTCCTCTTGTAGAATATTTAATAGAGTATCTTTTGGATTCAGGGCAGGTAACAAGAGAGGAACTAAAGACTTTTCATCCCGCGGTATGTAACCGGCTCGATCGAAATACGAGCGGGATCGTTGCGGGAGGAAAGACACTGAGCGCGCTTCAGAATAATTAAATGAGATGTTCCGAACAAGATCATTGGAAAATATATTTGTGCCTTGATTCGGAAAGATAAAGGAACGACAGAGGATTTGCGGATATTGAAAAAAATACAAAACAAATAAAGGTATCTGTCACAAAAGAAAAGAGGGAAAACAAAAGAAGCGCTTCCGATTGAAACAGAATATACCCCTCCTTTTTGTTTCTGATCATGTAACACTTTTAAAAGTACACCTAATTACGGGAAAAACACATCAGATCCGTGCACATCTGGCAGCGATCGGTCATCCGATCATAGGAGATTATAAATATGGAGATTTTAAAATAAATGAAGCCTATAAGAAAAAATATGGGTTGAAAACACAGCTTCTTCATGCTTATCAGCTTTGTTTTCCGGATGTGGAACTAGTAAAAAATCTGCCAAACAGGCAGATCATTGCGCCTGTTCCCGATTTATTTAAAAAGATCTGTATTGATAAAGGAGTGAACAATAATGGCTGCATGGAATTCAAGAGGTCTTCGGGGTTCGACCTTTGAAGAACTTATCAATCAGACAAATGAACAATATGAACAGATGAACCTTGCCTTAATACAGAAAATACCGACGCCTATTACTCCTGTAAAAATTGATCAGGGAAGCAGACATATTACGCTTGCATACTTTGATAAAGTAAGTACAGTTGATTACATAGGAGCAGTACAGGGAATTCCCGTATGTTTTGACGCAAAGGAATGTAAGACAGATACGTTTCCTCTTGCAAATGTCCATGAACATCAGATTGAGTTTATGCAAAAGTTTGAAGAACAGGGAGGAATTGCTTTTCTGTTGATTTATTATACGACAAGGGATGAGTTATACTATATGCGGTACAGGCAAATACAAAAATTTTGGGATCGTGCGAAAAACGGCGGCAGAAAAAGTATTCGATTTGATGAATTGGAGTCAAATTGGTTTATGGAACTGAAAAGAGGATATTTTGTCCCTTATCTGGATTGTATACAAAAAGACCTTGACAGAAGGGATTGACAGATTGAACGAAACTTCGTATAATATCCGAAAGAGTTTAACGAATTAGCATAGTAAAGTGAAAGGGGTTTTATTTGCGATGGAACAAAAATTACATACGCCTGAAGGAGTAAGGGATATTTACAGCAGGGAATGTGAAATAAAACTCACACTACAGAAAAAATTAAATCAAGTTCTCCATTTATATGGATATCGCGATATTCAGACTCCGACGTTTGAATATTACGATGTATTTAGAGAAGAGATCGGTTCTACTTCTACACAGGAGTTATACAAATTTTTCGATCGTGAAGGAAATATATTGGCTCTTCGTCCGGACATTACTCCATCGGTTGCAAGGGCGGCGGCTACACTTTTTGATACTGAAGATTTTCCGCTTCGTTTTTGTTATGTCGGAAACACTTTTATCAATCATACAAGCTATCGCGGCAAGTTAAAGGAAAATACACAATTCGGCGCGGAACTAATCGGGCTTGATTCTGTTGAGGCAGATGCGGAGATGATAGCAATGGTTGCAGACGCATTGAAAAAGACGGGACTGGAAGAATTTCAGATTAGTATCGGTCATGTCGATTTTCTCCAAAGTATTTTATCTGCAGCGGAGTTAGACGAGGAAACTGTGGAACGTATACGGGAATTGATCGGAAATCGCAACTTTTTCGGAGCAGAAGAGCTTCTTGAAGAAAAGGATGTAAAAAAAGAAATCAAAGAGGCGTTTGCGATCCTCCCGGAATTAATGGGAACAGAGGATGTTCTGGACAAGGCGCAGCAATTTGCAATCAGCGACAAAGCAAAAGCCGCCATTGAACGACTTCGTCAGATCAATCATCTTCTTTGCCTGTATAATGCTTCGGATCATGTAACTTTTGATCTGAGTATGAGCGGAGGTTATGGTTATTACACCGGAATCGTATTTCGGGCATATACATACGGAACAGGTGATGCGGTTGTAAGAGGCGGAAGATACGATCATCTTCTTGAAAAATTCGGAAAAGAGACTCCGTCTATTGGATTTGCGATCATTGTAGATGAATTGATGAACGCTCTTTCAAGACAGAAAATTTCGGTAGACACGATAAGGCGGAACATCATTGTATATAACGAAGAGACTGAAAGCAATGCGATCATCCTTGCCGGTAATTTTCGGGAAAAGGGACGCTGTATCGAATTGATCAGGCAAAAAGAAGGACAGGATAAATCGCTGTATGAATCATATGCAAAAAGAAAAAATGCTGCGGCTTTAATCTATCTTTGCGACGATAAAAAGTTGGAAATGACCAATTTGATTACAGGAGAAAAGAAAACGGCAAACATTGCAGAATAATTGCCGTCAGTATAAAAGGAGCAGAATATGAGATATTTGACATTTGCCCTTACAAAAGGAAGGCTCGCAGGAAAAACGATGAAAATGCTTGAGAGTCTTGGTATTACTTGTGAGGAGATGAAAGAAAAAGATTCACGAAAACTGATTTTTACAAATGAAGAATTAAAACTGAAATTCTTTCTTGCAAAAGGCCCGGACGTACCGACATATGTAGAATACGGAGCGGCTGATATAGGAGTTGTCGGAAGGGATACGATTATTGAAGAAGGACGAAAAGTCCACGAAGTCTTAGATCTCGGTTTCGGAAAATGCAAAATGTGCGTCTGCGGACGTCAGGAGACAAAAGAACTTCTGAATCGTCATGAATTAATCCGGGTTGCGACAAAATACCCTAAAATTGCAAAGGATTATTTTTATAATAAGAAGCATCAGACAGTCGAACTGATCAAAATGAATGGTTCTATCGAACTTGCTCCGATTGTTGGTTTGTCAGAGGTGATTGTTGATATTGTAGAAACAGGAACGACTTTGAACGAGAACGGTCTGGTTGTTCTGGAAGAAGTATGTCCGCTTTCAGCAAGAATGATCGTTAATCCGGTGAGCATGCGTATGGAGAACGATCGGATAAAGAAAATAGTCACAGATTTAAGAGAACTTTTACGAGAGGAGCAATGCGGCCATGCGAATTGAAAAACTGAATCAAACTACGAAAAAAACTCTTTTGGAAGATTTACTCAAAAGAAGTCCGAATAGCTATGAGATGTATGAAGAACAGGTAAAAGCAATCTTAGATAATGTGAAAAAAAGAGGAGATGAAGCCCTTTTTGAATATACAGAAAAATTCGACGGCTTCTGTCTTGATCAGCAGTCTGTTCTTGTAAAAGAAGAAGAAATTGAAGAAGCTTATACTCAAGTCGACAGAGGATTGATTGAGATAATCAGAAAGGCTTTGAAAAATATTGAGACGTATCATGAAAAACAGAGACAGTACAGTTGGTTTGACAGTAAACCTGACGGAACGATCCTTGGTCAGAAAGTGACGGCTCTCGATCGGGTAGGCGTATATGTGCCGGGAGGGAAAGCTGCATACCCTTCTTCGGTTCTTATGAATATCGTTCCGGCAAAAACAGCGGGAGTAAGAGAAATCATAATGGTTACTCCGCCCGGAAAAGACGGAAAAGTAACTCCCACCACACTTGTTGCGGCAAAAGAAGCCGGAGCGGATAAAATCTATAAAGTCGGAGGCGCGCAGGCGATTGCCGCTCTTGCTTACGGAACGGAAAGCATATCGAAAGTAGATAAGATCGTCGGCCCGGGGAATATTTATGTCGCACTGGCAAAAAAGGCGGTATATGGTCATGTTAGTATTGACTCTATCGCAGGTCCGAGTGAAATACTCGTGCTTGCAGATGAAACGGCGAACCCGCGTTATGTTGCCGCAGATCTTTTGTCTCAGGCGGAACATGATGAAATGGCAAGCGCGATTTTAGTGACAGTAAGTATGGAATTGGCAGAGAAAGTTTCCGAGCAGACAGAACTTTTTATCAGTCAATTATCACGGGGAGAGATTATCAGAAAATCTCTCGATAATTACGGACATATTCTTGTGGCGGATACAATGGATGAGGCGATTGACGCCGCAAATGAAATTGCATCAGAGCACCTTGAAATCATGACTGCATCCCCATTTGAAGTGATGACAAAGATCCGAAATGCAGGCGCTATATTTATCGGGGAAAATTCAAGCGAACCGCTTGGCGATTATTTTGCGGGACCGAATCACGTTCTTCCGACAAACGGAACTGCAAAATTTTTCTCTCCTCTTTCTGTAGATGATTTTATTAAAAAATCAAGTATTATTTCCTACTCAAGGGAAGCACTTGAAAAAATTCATTCGGATATCGAACGGTTTGCCGAAGCTGAACATTTGACAGCTCATGCAAATTCGATAAAGGTTCGTTTTGAATCAGAACGAGGAGAGTAATATTATGAGTGAAAAAAACAAACGTATAGCGGTTTGCACGCGAAAAACAAAAGAGACAGATATCAGCTTGTCTGTTAATTTAGACGGTCAGGGGAAAAATAAAATAGATACGGGGATTGCTTTTTTTGATCACATGCTTGACGGATTTGCCAGACATGGACTGTTTGATCTTGAGGTAAAAGTAGACGGAGATCTTGAAGTGGACAGTCATCATACAATAGAAGATGTGGGAATTGTCCTTGGAACAGCAATTAAAAAAAGCGCTCGGAGATAAGGCCGGAATTAAAAGATATGGTTATTTTATTCTTCCGATGGATGAAGTGCTTGCTCTTTGTGCAGCAGATCTTTCGGGACGTCCTTATTTTAAGTTTGACGCCGGATTTACAACAGACAAATTAGGGACAATGGATACAGAAATGGTGAAAGAATTTTTCTATGCCGTTTCTTATAGTGCACAGATGAATCTGCATTTGAAAATTTTAGACGGAGGAAATAACCATCATATGGCAGAAGCGCTTTTTAAAGCGTTTGGAAAAGCGCTTGATATGGCAGTGTCTCCGGAGCCTAGAATGACAGAAATATGGTCTACAAAAGGGGCTTTATAACAAACGGCTGACTCAATGCCGTTTCGTACAAATAAAAAATTAGGAGAATAATCATGAGTTATAAAAGACTGACTCCCTGCATTTTTATTGCGGGAGGTAAGGCGGTAAGATGGTCTGACGACCGCACTGTATTGACAGAGGATGTAATTGCGCTTGCTAAGCAATATAATGCAAACGGAGCAGATGAACTGCTTGTATTTGATCTTTCAGATTCTGATGAAGATCATGAAGAATCCATCGATCTGATCAAAAAAATAAACCGAATCATCAGTATTCCGATGGTTGCGGGAGGAAATATACGAAGAGCAGAGGATGTTAAAAAACTTCTTTATGCGGGTGTAAAACGTGCGATGTTGAATTTTTCAAAAAAAGTTTCCATCGATTTAATTAAAGAAGTTTCCTTACGTTTCGGAAAAGAAAAAATAGCAGTATCTTTAAATGATTTTGACACGCTTTTTAAACAACAGCATTTAATAGAACAATATAGTTCTGAGATCGTGTTCATGCACCGTCTTGATCTGAATTCTGTTGTAAATGTAACGGAAATCCCGTGCGTTGTTGTAACAGATACAATGGATGAAAGCGAAATATTGCGGATTTTAAAAAGCAACGGTGTAAAGGGCGTATCCGGAATGTTTATCAGCAGTGTCGATATGGATTTTAACGACTTTAAAGAAGTGTGTATGCGAGCCGGAATTAAAATGACTTCGTTTGAAAGCATGATGGATTTTTCCGAGTTTAAGTTAAATTCTGACGGTCTGATCCCGGTAATCGTACAGGATTACAAGACAAACGAAGTTCTGATGATGGCATATATGAATGAAGAGGCGTTTGATCATACAGTAAAAACAGGTCGTATGACATATTACAGTCGAAGCAGGAATGCACAGTGGGTAAAGGGTGAGACGTCCGGACATTTTCAATATGTGAAGTCATTATCTGTCGATTGTGATAAAGATACTTTACTTGCAAAAGTCGATCAAGTCGGCGCTGCCTGCCATACAGGCAACAGATCCTGCTTTTATACAACGATCGTCGGCACTGATTATGATGCAAAAAATCCTCTTCAAGTATTTGAATCCGTATATAATACGATTGTTGACAGAAAGCAGAATCCAAAAGAGGGTTCCTATACAAATTATCTGTTTGAAAAAGGAATTGATAAAATTTTAAAGAAGGTAGGAGAAGAAGCTACAGAAATCGTTATTGCAGCAAAAAAGCCCGAATCCCGAAGAAATTAAATATGAAATTTCGGACTTCCTTTATCATGCGATGGTACTCATGGTAGAACGGGGAGTTACGTGGGAAGATATTACAAGTGAACTGGCAGACAGATAAGGCGATTACGTCTTTAGAAACCGGTATAGAAAAGAATCTAAAAGCATAAGATGTTGTAAAAACAATGTCTTATGCTTTTTTGTATGGCGAAAAACCTTGCGTTTCCCGAAATTTTAACAATCGCTTTCAATTCTGGAATGTATCTTTAGGTTTCGGCGGTTTATCTGCTTTGGAATGCAATACAAAAAATCAAAAGAAGAGAGACAGAGGGGAAAAAACAGTATGAATGATGCTCAGTTAAGAAGAAGAGAACTTCTTCGACAAACGAAACAGCTCTATGGTGAACGTGAAACTGTTCCTCCGATTCATCCTCGTTATGGCAATTTATGTAAAGAACAAGACGAAGGCGGTGAAGAAGCAGGCGGAAGCTTTTATATGCGGCTTGTAATCTGTATTCTCTGTTTCATCTTCTTTGTATATATGGATCAAAATCATGCGGAAGTAGCTAATGTAAACAGTACAAAAATCATAAATGAAATTGAACGGGATGTGGAGCTGGAAGCCGTGAAGGAAGTATGGGAAAATTTTGAATGATAACTATTTATTCAGCTGATTTACCTGAAAATTTATATTAAAACGAAAAGAGTTGTATACAATGCTGACTGCGAAATCATATCTTTTACTTTGGAGTTTTTGTCTAAGAACACCAGCACCGATTGATTCCGATTGACGAAAGATATTTGCTTGAAGTTCTTCCCTAAAATGTATATAATGATGTAGATTGGATGATTCAATCACATAGAAGATGTTTCTGTAATGTTGTATCGTCTTGTATAAATACGAAAAACAACATAAAAAATATCGATTTTTCCCTTTGAAAAGTCCAAAATAGGTTCGTAAGAATTTATAAAATATATACAAAAACAGGAAGGAAATATATGAGAAAGCTTGCTTTAGATGATGAAATATTACTAAGTATCGAAAAACCTGCCCGGTATATCGGGAATGAAGTAAACTCGATAATGAAAAATAAAAATGAGGTGGATATCCGTTTCGCCATGTGTTTTCCGGATGTTTACGAGATCGGCATGTCGCATCTCGGCATTCAGATTTTGTATGATATGTTTAACAGAAGAGACGATGTTTGGTGTGAACGCGTCTATTCTCCGTGGACAGATCTTGATACAATTATGCGTAAAGAGGGAATTCCGCTTTTTGCATTAGAGTCACAAGATCCGATCAGAGAATTTGACTTTTTAGGAATTACGATCCAATTTGAAATGTGCTATACAAATATTTTGCAGATTTTAGAGTTGAGCCAAATTCCTCTGCATTCATGTGACCGCGCGGAAAATGATCCGATTGTGATCGGTGGAGGTCCATGTGTCTATAACCCGGAACCTCTTGCGGAATTTTTCGATTTGTTTTATATCGGAGAAGGCGAAACTGTTTATGATGAACTTTTAGATACATATAAAAAATGTCGGGCAGAGGGAAGTACGAGAACAGAGTTTCTTGAACAGGCGGCCCGCATCGAAGGAATCTATGTGCCGTCATTTTATGATGCCGAATACAACGAGGATGGTACACTTCGATCATTTATACCGAATAATATATGTGCCCCTGCAAGTGTGAAAAAGCAGGTTGTTATGGATGTAACAGATACGGTATATCCGATGAAGCCGGTCGTTCCGTTTATAAAAGCAACTCAAGATCGCGTTGTACTTGAGATTCAAAGGGGATGCACCCGGGGATGCCGTTTTTGCCAGGCGGGAATGATTTATCGTCCCACAAGAGGGCGTAATGTAAAACGTCTGAAAGAGTATGCCAAAACGATGTTGACAAATACAGGACATGAAGAAATCTCACTTAGTTCCTTGAGTTCAAGTGATTATTCTGATTTGAAAGAACTTGTAATGTTTTTGATTGATGAATTCAAAGAAAAAGCAATCAATATTTCATTACCGTCTTTGAGAATCGACGCCTTTTCTTTAGATGTAATGAGTAAGGTTCAGGATATCAGAAAAAGCAGCCTTACATTTGCGCCCGAAGCCGGATCACAGAGAATGAGAAATGTAATCAATAAAGGACTTACCGAAGAAGATATTATGGGTGGCGCAAGTCAGGCTTTTGAAGGAGGATGGACAAAAGTAAAACTGTATTTCATGCTCGGACTTCCTACGGAAACCGAAGAAGATATGAAGGAGATCGCCCATTTATGTGAAAAGGTTGCCCGCAAATATTATGAAATCCCGAAAGATCAAAGAAACGGAAAATGTCAGATTACTGCAAGTTCCTCATTTTTTGTTCCGAAACCGTTTACTCCGTTTCAGTGGGCGCCAATGTGTACCGCTGAAGAATATACGAGACGTGCTCACCTTGTCAATGATGAATTTAAAGCGCAGTTAAATCGGAAAAGCTTAAAATATAATTGGCATGATGCAAATGTAACTGTTTTGGAAGGTATTATGGCAAGAGGTGACAGAAGAATCGGAAAAGTGATTGAAGAAGCTTACAGACTCGGATGCTTATTTGACTCATGGACCGAAAGTTTTCGAGATGATTTATGGGAGAAAGCTTTTTTGAACACGGGAATCGAAAAAGAGTTTTATACGCTTCGTACAAGAGATAAAAACGAACTTTTCCCATGGGATTTTATCGATACCGGGGTCAGTCGAAAATTTCTCAGAAAGGAATGGGAACGGGCAATGAATGCTGAGGTGACACCGAATTGTCGGGAACACTGTTCAGGATGCGGCGCATCAAAATTCGGAGGAGGTGTCTGTTATGAAGGCAAGAATTAAATTCAGAAAATACGGAGCGCTTCGTTTTATCGGACATCTTGATGTAATGCGCTTCTTCCAAAAAGTAATGCGCAGGGCTGAAATACCGATCGCCTTTACAGGAGGGTACAGTCCGCATATGATCATGTCGTTTGCGAGTCCTCTTGGAATCGGTCTCACAAGTGACGGGGAATATTTTGATATTGAACTGACTGAAGCGATCGACAGTAAAACGGCTGTAAAACGTATGAATGAAGTCAGTATAGAAGGAATTGAAATAATTAGTTTCAGAAAAATTCCGGATGATAAAAAACAGACGGGAATGACGATCCTTGCAGGGGCAGATTATCTCGTCTCTGTCAGAAAAGGAGCACTGCCTTCTGACTGGAAAGAACAGTTTTCCAAGTTTATGTCTCAACCGGAAATTCAAGTTATCAAACAGACGAAAAGAAGCGAGAGAATGGTTGACATACGTGCCCTTATCGATTCATGGGAGATTCGTGATGAACAGATCTATCTTCTTCTTGCAGCGGGAAGTTCGGAAAATTTAAAACCGGATCTTGTGATGGAAACATTTTTAAAATATGCAAATATTTCAGATGATGTACGATTTTTTTATCATCGCCTTGAGATGTATGCAGATGAAAGCGGCAACGGAGAAAGGAAGCTCATTCCTCTTGAAAATCTCGGAGAAGAAATCTGTATGAATTCAAAGACAGACCTGTAGTAAATCTGTAATGACATGGGAAGGATTTTGGTTTGAAACGAAAAATACTAATAGAAAAAAGCAAAAATAAAATACGGACATACCTTATTGAAGATGATGATATTGTTGAAATACATACCAGTATCAATGAAGAGCAAGTACCTCCGGGGAAACTAGGGGATATTTACATCGGGAAAGTGCAGAATATTGTCCAAAATATCGGTGCGGCATTTATAGAAATTACAAAAGGAGTAAACTGTTATTTTGATTTGAAAGATGCAGAAAACGCATATTTTACCCATAAATCCGGGAAAAAAACCACTTTGTATCGGCGATGAACTTGTCGTACAGATCAGCCGGGAAGCGGTAAAAACGAAAGCGCCTACTGTAACTTCTCATTTAAGCTTCACGGGAAGATATGCCGTCTTAACTCATGGAAACACCCGGATCGGCGTATCTTCAAAAATTCCACGGGCGCTTCGGGATGAATTCAAAGACCGCCTGTCACGTATGAAAAATGAACAGTTCGGCATCATTATACGGACAAATGCAAAAGGCGTACCGTTTCAGGAGGTCGAAGACGAAATTGAACGTCTGAAAGAAGAATATAAAAAGTTGTTAAATACAGCATTGTCAAGAGTTGCTTTTTCACGTTTGAAATCGGCTCCTCCGACGTATATATCAGACTTAAAAAACGTATACATGGAAGGAATGGAAGAAATCGTCATAGAAGGAAAAGACTTGTATACGGAAATACAAGAATACTTTCTTACAGAATTTCCTGAAAAAGTAAAACTTCTCAGACTTTATGAGAATCCTGATTTTCCACTTTGCAAATTGTATTCTACAGAAACCGCATTGGAAAAGGCGTTGAAAGAGTTTGTATGGTTGAAAAACGGCGGATATCTTATTATCCAGCCAACGGAAGCTTTGACAGTCATTGACGTAAATTCCGGGAAGATGGCAGTAAAATCGAAAAACAGCGCCGGAGCGATGAAAGTAAACATGGAGGCTGCTCAAGAAGCGGCGAAGCAGATTCGTCTGCGTAATCTGTCAGGAATCATTATTGTAGATTTTGTAAATCTTGAATCAAAAGAAGATACCGGGATATTATTAAAAGAATTCCGAAACTTTTTGTCGAAAGATCCGATTCCGACTACTTTGGTTGACATGACGATGCTCGGACTTGTAGAAATCACAAGAAAAAAAGTAAGAAAACCGCTTTATGAACAGGAAAATTATTTACAAGCAGAGATCGAGGCGTTATAATATTTTACCGAAAGCGCGCTGAAAATTGCGCTTACAAAAAATTTTTCTCATTATTCATGAGAAGAGAAATGGATCGATAAATAAAAGCAGCGGAAAAAGCGCTGCGTGAGTTCTACATTTGGAGGAAAGAAGATTGAAAAAAGTAGTAAAATTCGGGGGAAGTTCTCTGGCAAATGCAGATCAGTTCAAAAAGGTCGGAGCGATCATTACAGCAGATGATACAAGACGGTATGTTGTTCCGTCTGCGCCGGGAAAACGATTTCCAAAAGATACAAAAGTAACAGATATGCTCTATGCCTGTTATGAAAGTGCAGCCAACGGAGAAGATTTTTCAGAACAGCTTGATAATATTCACGCAAGATATCAGGAGATTATTGATGGATTGAATCTCGATTTTTCTCTTGATCTTGATTTTGTACAAATTAAAGAAAATTTCAGTAACAAGGCGGGAGCTGACTATGCCGCTTCCAGAGGAGAATGTTTAAACGGAAAGATCATGGCTGCTTACCTCGGCTTTGAGTTTGTGGATGCTGCCGAAGTTGTCCGTTTTAATGATGACGGTTCTTTCAATGATGAAGTTACGAATACTCTTTTATCCGAGCGGCTTCAGGATTGTAAAACAGCTGTAATTCCGGGATTTTACGGAGCAAAAAAAGATGGAACGATCGTAACTTTTTCAAGAGGCGGATCAGATATTACGGGATCTCTTGTAGCTTTGGCAGTACAGGCGGATCTGTATGAAAACTGGACGGATGTTTCCGGATTTTTGATCGCGGATCCCCGCATTGTAAAAATCCGAAATCAATCGAAACAATTACTTATAAAGAACTTCGTGAACTTTCATATATGGGAGCGAGCGTGCTCCACGAGGATGCGATCTTTCCTGTAAGAAAAGCGGGGATTCCGATCAATATCCGGAACACAAATGCACCGCAGGATAAAGGAACATTAATTGTTGAAGGAACATGTCGTCAGCCGAAATATACGATTACCGGAATTGCAGGAACAGATGGATTTGTAGCAATCACAGTCGAAAAAGCAATGATGAATTCGGAAGTCGGATTTTGTCGGAAAGTTCTGCAGGTATTTGAAGATAACGGAGTTTCTATCGAACATATGCCATCGGGTATTGATACAATGTCGATTTTCGTAAACAAAGATGTCTTTGAGGAAAAAGAACAGAAAATCTTAGCGGATATCCATAAAGCGGTAAATCCGGATCATATCGAACTGGAGTCTAATCTTGCGCTTATTGCCGTAGTAGGACGCGGTATGAAATCAACAAGAGGAACTGCCGGCCGCATTTTCTCCGCACTTGCCCACGCACATATCAATGTCAAAATGATCGATCAGGGATCAAGTGAATTGAATATCATTATCGGAGTCAGACATGATGATTTTAAAAATGCGATCCGTGCGTTATATGAAATTTTTGTCCTTACCCAGATATAAAAATCTATATCCGTTTGTTTTTATTGGATTACCATTATAGGAAGAATATATCAAGAAAAATTTGTTAAAAAACCGCATAAGATCTATACTCAATAAACGCATCATTTTGATGCGTTTATGTGTGGAAAGGGAAATATACAATGAATATCTTATTCTTTTTAAAACCAAAAAGCGAAGTGGCTTATGTTCACGACTATGGCACTTTAAGACAGGTTCTTGAGACAATGGAGTATCATAAATATGCATCTATCCCAATGCTGAATAAATCGGGCGAATATGTCGGAACAATTACGGAAGGAGATCTTCTTTGGGGAATCAAAAGATATACGAATCTGAATTTGAAAGAGGCGGAAAATATATTTATACAAGATTTTCCACGAAAAGTAGATTATGTAGCCGTATCAATTAATTCAGATATGGAAGATCTTCTGCAAAAAGCAATGAATCAGAATTTTGTTCCTGTCGTAGACGACCAGAAGAAATTTATCGGAATTGTTACAAGAAAGAGTATTATGGAATATTGTTACGAAAAATTAAAAAATTTACCGGAAGACTATTGACTTGTTCCAGAATGATATGTTATATTCTAACAGTATGCCGCACAATGAGGTTCAAGTTCTGTAAAACAGACACCGTAATTGGCGAGTAATGATAATAGGAGGTGCTATATGTACGCGATTATAGCAACAGGTGGTAAACAGTACAAAGTAGCTGAAGGCGATATCATTAAAGTAGAAAAACTTGGTGTTGAGGCCGGAGAAACTTATACATTCGACCAGGTGCTCGCAGTAAACAGCGATAAGCTTGTCGTAGGTAATCCTACAGTAGAAGGAGCTACAGTTACAGCATCCGTAATCGGTGACGGAAAAGCGAAAAAAGTTGTTGTTTACAAGTATAAGAGAAAAACAGGATACCACAAGAAAAACGGACATAGACAGCAGTATACAGCTGTTAAGATCGACAAGATCAACGCATAATAACTTTTGTTATGATTGAGGTAACCGTTTATAAGACCATGCGGCATGAATATGCAGGGTTTGATATGTCCGGACATGCTGGATATGACGATATCGGAAAAGATATCGTATGCGCAGCGGTTTCGGTACTTGTCATTAATACACTGAATTCAATCGAGCGTTTTACGGATGATAAGACAAGTTGTGTTTCTGATGAAAACAGCGGAACTGTTGAATTTCGTTTCAAAGATCATCCATCGCATGACGCCGCACTATTGCTGGATTCCATGATTCTTGGTCTGGAAGATATAGAAGACAGTGAAGAGTATGAATCATACATTGACATTATTTTCAAGGAGGTGTAAGTACCATGATGAAAATGAATCTTCAGTTTTTTGCTCATAAAAAAGGAGTAGGTTCTACAAAGAACGGACGTGATTCCGAGTCTAAGAGACTGGGCGCCAAAAGAGCAGACGGACAGTTTGTAAAAGCTGGAAACATCCTTTACAGACAGCGTGGAACTAAGATCCATCCGGGTCTGAACGTAGGACGCGGAGGAGATGACACTTTGTTCGCTCTCGTAGACGGTGTAGTAAGATATGAAAGAAAAGGAAGAGATAAGAAACAGGTTTCTATCTATCCGGTAGCTGAATAATCGGACTTGACGAAAAGTCTTGCCGGAACTTTTCACTCGTATAACAGGCAGTATAAGCCCCAGACTTTTTGTCTGGGGCTTTTGTTTCTATACATGAGATAAACTTTTAATGAAGTTTTTCGGTAACAATTATCATTTGATTCTTCCTGATATACAAAGCAGGAAAGATAAAGGAGAAATTATGTTTGCAGACAGAGCGAAAATATATATCCGTTCCGGCAAGGGCGGAGACGGACATTGCAGTTTCAGAAGAGAACTCTATGTACCGAACGGCGGACCCGACGGCGGAGACGGAGGACGCGGAGGAGATTTAATCTTTGCAATCGATGAAGGATTAAATACGCTTGTAGATTACCGCCATAAACGAAAATATGCGGCAGGAGACGGAGAACCGGGCGGAAAACGGCGATGCCACGGAAAAGACGGGAAAGATCTTATCCTTTATGTTCCGGAGGGAACAGTGATCAAAGAAGCTGTGACAGGGAAAGTTATTGCCGATATGTCCGGCGATAACCGCAGACAGATTGTATTAAAAGGCGGAAAAGGAGGACTTGGAAACCAACATTTCGCCACATCGACAATGCAGGTTCCGAAATATGCACAGCCGGGACAACCTGCAAGGGAATTGGAAGTAAAACTTGAATTGAAAGTAATCGCAGATGTGGGACTGATCGGATTCCCGAATGTAGGAAAGTCTACTTTACTTTCCCGTGTGACAAACGCGGAACCCAAAATTGCCAATTACCATTTTACAACATTAAGTCCGAATCTGGGTGTAGTAGATCTTGAAGGTGCAAAAGGTTTTGTGATGGCAGACATTCCGGGACTGATCGAAGGAGCGTCTGAAGGCGTCGGATTAGGTCATGAGTTTTTACGTCACATCGAAAGAACAAAATTGATGATCCATGTTGTTGATGCCGCAGGCACAGAAGGCAGAGATCCGATTGATGACATTTATAAGATTAATGCGGAATTGGAAGCGTATAATCCCGAAATCGCAAAACGTCCTCAAGTGATCGCCGCAAATAAGACTGATCTTATTTTTGAGGCTGATGAAGATCCTACAGAACGTTTGAAAAAGGAATTTGAGCCGAAGGGCATCAAAGTTTTTCCTATTTCGGGAGTTACGGGAAAAGGTATCTCCGAACTGCTTTATTATGTCAGCGCTCAGTTAGAAACGATGGATCGCAAGACTGTTGTTTTTGAGCAGGAATATTTCCCTGAAGACGAACTTATCTACGAGGAACTTCCGTATACTGTAGAACTGGAAGACGGTATGTATATAGTCGAAGGTCCCAAAATCGAAAAAATGCTTGGATATACAAATCTTGATTCTGAAAAAGGATTTGCTTTCTTCCAGAAGTTTTTGAAAGAAACGGGAATCCTTGATGAGTTAGAAGCAAAAGGAATACAAGAAGGTGATACGGTGAAAATGTATGGTCTTCAATTTGATTATTACAAATGATTTTTTTTAAACAAGAGTGTTCACGAAAAAATATTCTTAAAAGGAAGGAGATAAATATGACTACAAAACAAAGAGCTTATCTGAAAAGTCTCGCGATGAAAATCGAACCTATTTTTCAGATTGGAAAATCAAGTATGAGTCCGGGACTGACAGAGGCTGTTTCAGAAGCTTTAGAAGCGCGTGAACTCATTAAGATCAGCGTGCTTAATAACTGCGGGGATGATCCGAGAGAATTGGCTGAGATCATCGCAGGAAGAACACGTTCTCAAGTTGTACAGGTGATCGGTAAAAAAATCGTTTTATACCGTGAAGGAAAAGATGATAAGAAAAAGATCATCCTGCCATTATGAGAATAGGAGTCATGGGCGGAACATTTGATCCGATTCATATCGGACACTTGCTTCTCGCAGAGTTTGCTTATGAAGATTTTAAGTTAGATGAAATCTGGTTTCTTCCGAATGGAAATCCGCCCCACAAGAAAACGGACGAAAGTAAAAAAGCTCTTGCACATCGAATTAAAATGATCGAACTTGCGATCAGTGATATGCCTCATTTTAAAATAGATCTTTCCGAAGCCGAAACAGATGTACATTCGTATACTTACAGTACTATGCAGAAATTTAATCGCATGTATCCCGAATGTGAATTCTATTTTATTTTGGGCGCAGATTCACTCTTTGCAATCGAAGAGTGGAGATATTTTAAGGAGATTTTTCCGACATGTACAATTCTTGCCGCTATGAGAGATGATAAGGATGTTCGTACAATGCAGGAACAGATCTCTTATCTCAAAGAGCGCTATGGCGCAAAAATCGAATTGCTCAGAGCGCCTCTTTTGGAAATCTCATCAACGACTATAAGAAAGCGAGCGGCAATGAGACGCGGCATACGTTATATCGTTCCCGATTCTGTTTCAAATTATATAAAAGAACATGAACTTTATCAAACAAACGAATTCTTATAACGGATATATCTGTATCCCTCCTCAATCGAATACAGATAAGCAGTACGCATAATAAGAAGGGGTAGGAATAAAAATGAAAGAAGAACTGCTTCATATAAAAAAGGAATTATCAAAAAAGTTAAAAAAAGAACGTTTCGAGCATACAGTCGGCGTTATGTATACATCTGCTTCGTTAGCTATGCGTTACGGGGCAAACATCGAAAAGGCAATGACTGCCGGACTGCTTCATGATTGCGGAAAATATTGTTCCGCAAAAGAGCAGTTAAAATTGTGTGAAAAATATAAAATAACGCTGACTGATTTAGAACACTCCATGCCTGCGCTGATCCATGCAAAACTGGGCGCTTATCTGGCTGAAAATGAATATGGCATTAAAGATAGGGAAGTGCTCGATGCTATCACTTATCATACGACCGGAAGACCGGAAATGACAATGTTGGAAAAAATTCTTTATATTGCAGATTATATTGAACCCAATCGGAGGGAAATTCCGGGACTTTCTAAAATTCGACAAATAGTATTTCAAAATATCGATCAGGCAATCTGTTTGTCTTCCGAACGAACTATACGTTATCTGGAAGATAACGGGAATAAAATTGATCCTATGACAATAAAAACTTATGAGTTTTACGGAGGAAAGTTATGACTCAGTCAAAAAAAATGGCACGTATCGCCTATGATGCATTGAATGAAAAAAAAGGTGAAGATATTAAAATCATAGATATTGCAGAAGTATCTACTCTTGGCGATTACTTTGTAATTGCTAACGGAAACAGCTCAAGTCAGGTGACAGCTCTTGTCGACAACGTGGAAGAAGAAATGCATAAAGCAGGATTCTCTCTTCGTCAGAGAGAAGGGCGCGCATCGGGAAGTTGGATACTGCTTGATTTCGGAGATGTGATCATTCACGTGTTTGATAAAGAAAGCAGAGATTTTTATAACATTGAACGTGCATGGAAAGACGGAAAAGAAATCACGGTAAAAGATCTCGATTAATTCAGCAGATTTCTGAAAATCTTAAAATGAAATCCTAAATACGCAGATTTTCTTGACAAGTAAACTTGGTATGATATAATTAAATCAACAAGTAAACTTGGCAAGATGGGAGGTATTATTATGGATAAAGAATCTGTTTTACAAAAAAGAAATCGTGCAGAGCACAGTTCGCTTCTCATCGTTTCAGCCGGGTTTTTGCTTTTGTGCACTTGTGAAGTGTTCGGAATTATTACCGGCAAACTCTGGATCGGACAAAGGGAAATTGTTTTTGGCGGAACACTCTTTTTCATCATGTTTTTAAGTCAGTTTGCTTTGAATTTAAAGTATTATTTGATTGATAAAAAGAAATGGCGGATTGCCGAGGGGATTTTACTGATCTTTTGTATCGGACTTACGATTTTCAGAATTTTGAATCCCGGACACTATCTTATGGAATTTCTTTAAGGTGAATTATGGAAAATGAATTAGTTTTAAAAAATAACTTAAAAGAGGCGCGTGCCAAGAAACAGATTTCACAAAGAGAGCTTGCAGAAATGGTAGGAGTATCCCGCAATACGATCAGCTCGATTGAAACAGGACAGTTTAATCCGACTGCAAAACTGGCGCTGATTATATGTATTGCATTGGATAAAAAATTTGAAGAATTATTTTATTTCTGATTGTTTTCAGATAAGAGTCGATTTCTTTTGGAAACCGGCTCTTTTTGTAACGGTGATAAACAGAAGTCCGGGTGACGGATCCGCAACTTCGATGACCGCTTACAATCCCGGAATGCGCCTTTGAACACTTCCGGTGACGTATTGATACAATTAATCATATAGCAATAATGGAGGTAAAAGATGCTAAGAATCAGTCAGCTAAAGCTCCCTGTGGAGCATACAGAAGCACAATTAAAAAAGAAACTTCTGAAAACAGCTCATATAAAAGAGCAGGATCTGAAGCAGTTTTTTATTAGAAAACGATCTGTTGACGGCCGGAAAAAACCGGAACTTTACTACGTATACACAGTTGATCTTATCGTTGCAAAATGAAGAGCATGTAAAAAAATTTCCAAAGGGAAATTACAAACTGTTCAGGAAAAAAACTATCATATTCCCGAACACGGCGCCAAAAAGCTCCGGAAAAGACCTGTTGTTATAGGAAGTGGACCGGCGGGCCTGTTTTGCGCGTATTTACTTGCCTTTGAAGGATACGAACCTCTTGTGATCGAGCGGGGCGCGCCTGTGAGAGAACGCCAAAAGGTTGTAGAACAATTTTGGAAAGACGGCATATTAAATACTGCCTCAAACGTACAGTTTGGAGAGGGTGGTGCAGGCACTTTTTCAGACGGGAAATTAAATACTCTTGTCAAAGATAAATTCGGACGAAATCGTTTCGTACTAGAAACATTTGTAAAATTCGGAGCCCCGGAAGAAATTTTATGGGAAAGCAAGCCTCATATAGGAACAGATATTTTAATCGAAGTGGTAGAAAGAATGCGAGAAGAAATTATCCGACTCGGTGGGGAATTCCTTTTTCATTCGCAGGTAACAGATATCCTTCCTAAAGAAAACTGTCTGATCGTAAACGGATGCCATCGGATAGAAACCGACGCTGCTGTCTTTGCCGTCGGACACAGTGCAAGAGATACATTTCAAATGCTTTTTGACCGGAATGTTGCAATGAAATCTAAATCATTTGCCATAGGTGTCCGCGCGGAACACAGACAGGATATGATAGATGAGGCGATGTATGGCAGAAAAGAAAGAGGCCCGCTTGGTGCCGCAGCATATAAACTGACAGCACAGCTTGAAAACGGAAGAGGAGTATACACGTTTTGTATGTGTCCCGGCGGATATGTTGTCAATGCGTCGTCCGAGCAAGGACGTCTAGCCGTTAACGGCATGAGTTATCATGACAGAGCCGGAGAAAATGCAAACAGCGCTGTGATCGTTACCGTAACAAAAGACGATTATGGATCTGATCATCCTCTTGCCGGGATGGAATTTCAAAGACGGCTCGAAAAAAAGGCATGGGAAGAAGGCGGCGGCAATGTTCCGATACAACGATTTGCCGATTTCTGCACAGGGACAATATCAGTAAAGACAGGAAATGTTACTCCGAACATAAAAGGGAAATATGTATTTGGCAATGTGCGCAATATATTTCCTCCGGAACTTGCAGAATCGATTGAATCGGGGATTCGTGCGATGGGGAAAAAGATCAAAGACTTCGATCATGATGACGTCATACTTTCCGGTGTAGAAAGCAGAACATCTTCACCTGTAAAAATATTCAGAAAAGAAGACTTTACTCTTCTTTTCCCTGGATTTACCCGTGCGGTGAAGGAGCCGGATATGCAGGCGGCATTACTTCTGCGGCTATGGACGGCATGAAAGTTGCGGAAGCGATTATAAAAACCTTCTCTGCTCCCGATAGTGTCTGAATCTTCACAGAATTTTAAGGAACAATCTCTATACACATTTTTTAAATTGTGCTAAAATATATCGTTGTATTGTATCATCGCACTGATTATAAAGTGAGAAAATGGAAAAAATCAATACGATCAAAGAAATGTACAAAGAAGATCGTCCCTATGAAAAATGTGAAAAATTCGGAGCAGAGAATCTGACAGACACAGAACTTCTCGCAATTTTGATACGCACAGGGACAAAAGGGGAAAATTCATTAGAACTTTCACGAAAGCTTCTCTACAAAAACGGCTTTCATAATGGACTGGCAGGGATACACAAATGGTCTCTCGACGAATTGATACAGATTAAGGGGATCGGGAAAGTAAAAGCAATCCAGCTTGTATGTCTGTCAGAACTTTCAAAACGGCTGGCACGTACAAGCACAGTCGGAAAACTTGATTTTTCATCCCCGCGCACGATCGCCGATTATTACATGGAAGATATGCGTCACAGGACGAGAGAAATATTAAAATTAATCTTTTTAAATACACGCTGCAGATTAATAGGGGAGTGTAATGTTTCGGAAGGAACGATAGACAGTGCACTTGTATCTCCGAGGGAATTGTTTATCGAAGCATTCAAAAGAAACGCCTACGGAATCATACTGCTTCATAATCATCCCGGCGGAGATCCCACTCCGAGCAGAGAAGATGTAATGATAACAAGAAGAATTTATGAAGCCGGGGAACTGCTTGGCATCCGCCTTTTCGATCATATCGTTATCGGTGATAACTGTTTTGTAAGTATGAAAGAAAAAGGGTTTTTCGGAAAATAGCATACTGCGCAATATAAGATTGAAGTATACAGTTTTTATTAAGGGAGAGTATTTTATTTAAAGTAAGGGTTGGTTAATATGTTTGGAAATATATACGGACTTGATCTCGGCACATATGAGATCAAAGTATTTGATAAAAAGCAGGATAAGATTTGTCGGGAGAGAGACGTTATTGCAATTAAAAATAAAAAAAAGTATTTTTGCGATCGGTGACAAAGCATATGAAATGTACGAGAAGGCTCCTGATGATATCGAAGTTGTCTTTCCGATGAAAAGCGGTGTGATCGCCCGTTTTGATAATATGCAGACATTGCTCGGTACTTTGTTAAGAAC
>ENA-OQET01000476-OQET01000476.1-human-gut-metagenome-genome-assembly--contig:-NODE-476-length-21175-cov-2.702537_pt1 | contig 21175 bp, 32 predicted proteins | sample MGYA00242800_ERZ504645 | MGnify/ENA primary metagenome ERZ504645 (study PRJEB26092, sample SAMD00036308) | human gut metagenome | host: Homo sapiens | study: EMG produced TPA metagenomics assembly of... | reverse complement strand
AAAATTTTTATATATAATTATTTTACATATCATTTATGGAGGTGATCGGATGTATTATCCCGTATCAGCATTACTTATAGAGTTTTTGATCCTGTCCGTAGTAGAATCACAGGATTCCTACGGATATGAGATCAGCCAGACCGTCAAGATCGTGGCTGATATCAAAGAATCCACTCTATATCCCATCCTGAAGAAACTCGAGAAAAACGGTTATCTCGCAACCTATTCTCAGGAATTTCAGGGACGTAAACGCAAGTATTATTCTATCACCGATTCCGGTAAAGAACAACTGATGTATCTCAATAAAGAATGGATTTCCTACAGAGATACAATTGACGGAATCATTGAAGGGAGGATCCGAAATTGACCAGAGAAGAATATATGACTAAATTGCAGAAATATCTTCGCAAACTTCCGAAGCAGGATTATGAAGACGCAATTGAGTATTTCAATGAATATTTTAGTGATACAGATGAGGAAGGTCAGCAGAGACTGATGGAGGAGCTTGGAACTCCGAAGGAAGCGGCTGCGGACCTGATGTATAACCTTCTGGATCGGAAGATTCAGGAACAGGATGAGAGTGGTGAAGAGAAAAAGAGTAAAAAAGGAATCACGCTGCTGGCTGTTTTAGCTATCATGTCAACACCTGTGACAGTTCCACTTTTTATCGCAATGCTTGCAGTGCTTCTGGCGGCAGCAATCTGTGTTGTCTGTGTGATCTTCAGTGACTTTATTGCAGCATTCAGTATTTTACTGGTGGGTGGCAAGCTGTTGCTCAGAGGACTTGTTTCCTTCCCGTATTCTTTATCGGGTGCACTGATGATCACAGGATGTGGGTTACTTGGAATTGGATGCGCAATCCTGCTGTATCTTCTTGGAATCTATCTCTGCAAATGGACTGGTATGCTTCTTGTTATGCTTGCACGGAAAATAGCTGGAAAGAGGGGTAAGAATCATGAAAAAAACAAATAAACGTTTGCTGGTTGCTGGTGGTATCCTCTGCGCAATAGGAGTCCTGTTTTTGGGAGTTGGTGTTGCATCCGGTGGTAAAAATTATGTAAAAACAGCGGATCTGAACAGAATCAGTGGAAACGCAATGATGGATTCCAGTGACAGCCATGTGATTTTAAGCAAGACAAAGATCAATTCATTTTCTTCTGTGAATGTTGATCTTCGAAATCTTGATCTGGATGTAAAAGAATCTGACGATGAAAACTTTTACATTGCATACAATATTGAGACAAATAAAGGAATGCTGCCTCTTTTCTATCAGGTACAGGATGATACTCTGAATCTTGTAGAGAAAAAGGGAAATGAGTCATATTCATATATTCATATCGATATCAATTTCCTTCAGGAAATGCTCGGTCAGAGCCATGTGATCGAAAATTCAAATAAAGTAACTGTTTATATTCCGAAGGAAAACGACATGAGTAGTTTTTCCTGCAAGATGGGATATGGTGACTTAGATATTGAATCATTGAATGCCAAACAGGCAGTGATTCAGAATGACGATGGCGATGTTAAAATTGTGAGAGGTAGATTTAAGAATCTTGAGTTGAAAGATGATCTCGGTGATCTGAAGATTAAAGATGTTATATTTGCCAATAGTCAGATTGAAATGGCTGATGGTGATATACAAGCCGAGAATGTTACATTTACCGGCAAGAATGAAGATTCGCAGCAGCCTTGGTGATATTGCACTCAGTATTCCGGAAAAAACACTTGCAGATCTTTCTGTAGAGGCAGAAGCAAGTGAGATCAATATTCCGGAGAAACTTGGCAAAGTCATGACGGATGAAGACGATGAACAGAGCGTTGATTCTGGAAATAAGGCACAGAATTCCCTCGAAATTAAGAGTGAGGATGGGGATATAACGATCAAAGCTGCGAAATAATTTTGTACAAATTGTTATTGAAAAAAGAGAACTTGTAGCATATAAAATGAGCCGCTGCATTCGCAGCGGCTCATTTTATCTTTATCTACAGTACTTTATTCAGAAAATCGATAGTTCGAGGTTCTTTTGGATTCAGAAGTACTTCCTGTGGAGTACCTTCTTCTACGATGTAACCACCGTCCATGAAAAGAACACGGTCAGCAACTTCTCGTGCAAATCCCATTTCATGAGTTACAATAACCATTGTCATACCATCAGCTGCAAGCTGTTTCATAACCTGCAGAACTTCACCGACCATTTCGGGATCGAGGGCACTGGTAGGCTCATCAAAAAGCATAATATCAGGTGTCATACAGAGTGCACGTGCAATTGCTACACGCTGCTTCTGACCACCCGAAAGCTGTTCCGGATAAGCTTCTGCTTTATCATCCATGCCGACCTTATTCAGCATGTGGATGGCGCGTTCCTTAGCTTCCTCCTTGGTTGCCTTTTTTCAGCTCAACGGGTGCAAGCATAAGATTCTGTGTGACATTCATATGCGGGAAAAAGGTTAAAATGCTGGAAAACCATACCTACATTTTCGCGTACTTTGTTGATATCAACATGTTTATCTGTAAGACTTTTTGCCGTCTACGATAACTTCACCGTCTGTGATTTCTTCCAGTTTGTTCATACAACGGAGAAAAGTAGACTTTCCGCTTCCGGAAGGTCCGATGATAACGACCACTTCGCCTTCGTGAATGTCGGTGGAGATATCTTTTAATACTTCCAGGGTACCCGAAGCTTTTCTTTAAATGTGATACGTGAATTTTTGACATTCTCTTTATTTACGGCCACGGTTCAGTCTCCTTTCTACGATTTTGGCTACTTTTGATAAGATCGTGATTACGATCAGGTACATAACTGCGACAATACCCCATGTCTGGAAAGACATAAAGGAATTGGCAACAACATTTTTCGCGGTATTGACCAGTTCCGGGAAACCGATAACAGAAAGAATAGAGGTATCTTTCAGTGTGATGATGAACTGGTTGATGATACTTGGAATCATGGTGCGGATTGCCTGTGGAAGTACAACACGGATCATGGCACGCGAATATGGAAGACCAAGACTTCTCGCTGCTTCCATCTGTCCGGAATCAACAGACAGGATACCTGCACGGATGATCTCTGCCATATAAGCACCACAGTTAAGGGCGAGGCAGACAGTACCGGCCTGGAGTGCTGTAAGTGTGAAATTAAATCCTATCATATTGTTCAGGCAGTACGGAACACCGAAATAAATAAAATATGCCAGAACGATCATTGGGACACCGCGGATTACGTCAACAAAAATAGAGGATATGATCCTGCATGCTTTGTTTTTCAGTACACTTAAGAGACCAAAAAACATACCCAGTATACAGGCAAAGAACAGACCACACAGTGCAAGCAGTAAGGTCTGTCCCATAGCAAGAAGCAGCAGGTTTCCATATCTGGTTATAATCTGGATCATGGAAATCTCCTTTCAAAAACAAAGCTGCCACAAAATGCAGCAGCCCTGTAATTCGTGTAGTGTTTTATCTCAGTCAGAGTTTTGAATGTAATCTGGTTAGAACTGAGTCTTAAAATTATTCAGCAGCTTCTTCATCAGCAGCAGGGGTTTCTGTTGCATCAGCCTCTGCTTCTTCAGTTGGAACGGCATCTTCACCAAGGTATTGGGCGATGATCTTGTTATATTCGCCGCTGTCTTTGATGTCTTTCAGACCAGCGTTGAACATATCGAGAAGTTCCTGGTTGTCAGCGTCGAAAATAGCGAATCCGTAAGGAGATCCTTCATTTGCAGTGTCTTCCAGGATCTGGAGTGCAAGGTCCCCATCTTTGATAGAGGATGCCATGATCGGTGTATCTTCGAAGCATGCAACTACCTGTCCGCCGAGAACAGCCTGATACATTGTCGGTGAATCTTCATAATAGGTGATGTTGAATCCGTATTCATCTTTCAGGCTTTCTGCATAGGTAGCACCCTGAGTACCAGTCTTAACACCAATAGTCTTGCCTTTCAGGTCATCGAATCCTTTGATATCGGAATCTTTCTGTACAGTCATAGACTGTGTAGCATTATAATATCCGTCAGAGAACAGCCAGCCGCTGTCTTTTCTTTCATCTGTAATAGAAGCACCGGCAATCATACCGTCAGCCTGTCCAGCCTGGCAAGCTGCGATGGAAGCGTCCCATCCAAGGCTCTTCAGTTCATATTCAAATCCCTGGATCTTTCGCGATAGCATCAAGTACATCTACATCAATTCCTACGAAGTTGCCATCATCATCAGTATATTCAAATGGTTTGAAGACGGTATCGGTAGCGATAACCCATTTTTTATCAGATGCAGAATCAGCATCAGAAGCTGCAAATACAGGAACAGTAAGACTTCCTACAAGTTAATCCCTAGATAATAAATATCACATCTTTTCAATGATTAAAGCACTCCTTTTTTGTTTAATATCGAAAAAAGGCGCAGTTTCCAAAAAAACTGACGCCTTCGCCGCTTTTTTCAATTTTATCATTGTAAAAATACACTGTCAATGGAAAATTTTAACTTTTTACCATATTAAAGGAATTGTCCTATAGAAAGTAGAAACGCTAATTGTTGAAAAATCTGGCAATGTATGTAAAATAGTGGATAGCATGAAAGAAAATATCGTTTCAGAGGGAAATATAAAAGGAGTAACGTGATGGAAAAAATAAAGATTGCTGCCATACAGATGCCGACAGTAGCAGATAAAATGGAAAATGTAAGAACTGTTAAAGCTTATCTCGAAAAAATAAAGGATGAAAAGCCGGATTTTGTGATTCTTCCAGAAATGTTCTGTTGTCCATATCAGACAGAGAATTTTCCGATTTATGCGGAAGAAGAAGGTGGCCTGATATGGCAGCAGTTATCTGCATACGCAAAACAGTATGGAGTTTATCTGATTGGGGGCTCCATGCCGGAGAAAGATGCAGAAGGAAATGTTTACAATACATGCTATGTTTTTGACCGTGAAGGAAAACAGATCGGGAAACATAGAAAAGTACATTTATTTGACATTGATGTCAAAGGTGGTCAGACATTCAAAGAATCCGATACGTTAACAGCAGGTGATAGTGATACGGTATTTGATACGGAATTTGGTAAAATGGGAGTTATGCTCTGTTTTGATATTCGTTTTCCAGAATTATCGCGTATGATGGTGCGAGAATTGTTTTTGTTCCGGCTGCATTCAACATGACAACGGGACCGGCACACTGGGAATTGTCTTTCAGAACTCGGGCACTGGATAATCAGATTTATATGGTTGGTTGTGCTCCGGCACGTGATGTATCGGCAGGTTATATTTCCTGGGGACATTCTATTGTCACAGATCCGTGGGGCAGAGTGACAGGCATGCTGGATGAAAACGAAGGAATTCTTCTGGCTGAGTTGGATATGGACTATGAAGAGCAGGTAAGAGAAGAACTCCCATTATTAAAGAGCAGACGTAAGGATATATATCAGTTAGCGAAGAATCTCATCAATAGTGGAAACAGTACTGAAAGTTCCCCTGTTCTTTGAATTTTTGGTTCAATAGTCATCATCTCCTGAGTTGTTTTATTTTGTAATAGACATTAACAGACAGGAGAAGAGATGTCCATTGACCTGAAGGAGAAAAAGAGAAGAAAATTTCTTCATTTGTTGACATATTTTTTAACGAGTGATACAATACAGTTCTTTGATGAAACAAAATGTAACATGAATGAATCGAAATGCAACGGAGTGTAACAAACAGATTATGAACAAGAAAGAAAATCATTCTGCGAAAAGTGAGATAGAGCAGGCATTTCTGCGGCTTATGACACAAAAATCCTACATGGACATTACAGTAACAGATATTGTGCAGGAAGCAAACGTTGCAAGAGTTTCTTTTTACAGAAATTTTGCATCGATTTCGGAAGTACTGGACAGTATTGCAGACGCAACAGCGGAGAAGCTGAATATAGAGTTTCTTCCATTATTAGATACATCTGATGAACGTAAAACTGCGGGAATATCTGTTCAATTAATTTTTATCAGATATCGTTGAATTATAAAGAAATGTGGGCGATTCGCGGGTTGAATATGGATCATTTTTTACGAAAAGACTCGGGGAGAAAATTCATGAAAAGAGAAAAGCAGTCGAATCCGCAGATTCTGATATATCAGAAAAATATGGATGGGTTGTAAAACTCTGTGTACTGGACGGTGTTTCGAGACGCTGGATCATGGACGAAATGAAAGAAACACCGGAAGAAATCATTGATTATGTGATGCCAATCATTAAAACATTATAAAAACAGAATACAAAGGAAGAAGTTATTATGAAGAAAACAGGAATCATGACAGACAGTCATAGTGGAATATTGAATGAAGAAGCAGAAAGACTTGGGATAAAGGTTCTCCCGATGCCGTTCTACATTGGTGAAAAAGTATATCGCGAAGGTGTGGATCTTTCCAGAGATGAATTTTATGACATGCTTCGAAAAGGAGTGGATGTATCAACTTCACAGCCTTCACCGACAGAAGTAATGGATATGTGGAAAGAAATGTTGGAAGAATATGAAGAAATCGTATATATTCCTCTCAGCAGTGGACTTAGCGGCTCCTGTATGTCAGCACAGGCAATGGCAAATGAAGAAAAATTTGCCGGAAAAGTTTTTGTAGTAGATAATGGTCGTGTTGCAACACCGATGCATCGCTCTGTTCTTGATGCGGTAGAAATGGTGGAAAAAGGATACAGCGGTGCAGAGATTAAAAAGATTCTTGAAGAAACCAGAGAAAAAATGATCAATTTATATTGGTCTCAGTACACTGGAATATCTCAAAAAAGGTGGAAGAATCAGCTCGATGACTGCTCTCGCAGCAAATGTGCTGAACATCAAGCCGGTTATGCGTTTTGGAACAGGTAAACTGGATACATATCAGAAATGCCGTGGCATGAAAAAATCATGTAAGGTGATGATCGATGCCATGAAGGAGGAACTGGAAACAAATTTCCGTGAAGAATATAAAGCCGGCAAAGTATATCTTATGGCAGCTTCCAGCAGTACAGACGAAGTGACAGAAGAATGGGTAGAGCAGATTAAAGAAAGTTTCCCGGGAATGGAAGTCATGTGTGATAAACTTTCTTTTGGGCTGTCCTGTCACATCGGACCGGACGGACTGGGAATCGGATGTACCTGTAAACCGGTATAAACGAAAATAATATGTAAAAGTCACTGTAAATTTTCACGCTGTAATACGGTGCGAATTTACAGTGATTTTTTATTGATTGCTGATGCATGTAATCCATGCTATGATGAAAGAAGCTGAATTTGAGGAATAACGAAGAATTTGAGCAAAATATATGGATAGGGAAAGGTAAAATTTATGGAACAACATCATCATGAAAGAAGCACGTTTTCCGGAAAGCTGGGGTTTGTATTGTCGGCTGCCGGAGCCTCAGTTGGCCTGGGAAATATATGGAGATTTCCATATCTGGCGGCAAAGTATGGCGGAGGAATTTTTCTTCTGATCTACATTATTCTGGCACTTACATTTGGATATTCTATGATCATAGCAGAGACAGCTCTGGGACGTATGACGAAGAAAAGTCCGGTAGGGGCATTTGGCAAATTTGGTAAATCAAAATGGCGGTCTTTTGGTGGCTGGATCAATGCGATCATTCCGATTCTGATTGTGCCGTATTATTCTGTGATCGGTGGCTGGGTAATCAAATATCTGGTTGAATATGTAAAAGGAAACAGTCAGAAACTTGCAGCAGATGGATATTTCTCAGAGTTTATTTCAAACGGAGTTTCCACAGAAGTCTGTTTTCTGGTATTTGCAATATTTACAATCGCAATCATTTATGCCGGAGTTCGGAATGGCGTAGAGCGTGTATCTAAATGTATGATGCCGATACTGGTATTTTTGTCGATACTGATTACGATTTATTCTGTTACAAGACCGGGAGCCATGGAAGGCGTGAAATATTTCCTGGTACCGAATATCGAAAATTTTTCATGGATGACAGTTGTGGCTGCAATGGGCCAGATGTTCTATTCGCTGTCGATCGCAATGGGTATTCTGGTGACTTTTGGTTCTTATATGAAAAAAGATGTCTCTATTGAAGCGTCTACAACAAATGTAGAAATCTTCGATACGGCAATTGCGATTATGGCCGGTTTGATGATCATTCCGGCAGTGTTTGCATTTTCTGGTGGAGATCCAAATACTCTGCAGGCTGGTCCGGCGCTGATGTTCATCACGATCCCGAAGGTCTTTGCAAGTATGGGACTTGGAACACCGATTGGTATTCTGTTTTTTGTATTGGTGCTCTGTGCGGCACTGACAAGCTCCATTGCCCTGACAGAAAGTGCAGTATCTACCTTCCAGGATGAACTGAAATGGTGCAGACAGAAATCTACGCTGGTTGTTGGTGCGATCATGATCGTCCTTGGCAGCCTGTCATCCCTTGGCTATGGACCACTGGCATGTGTGAAGATCATCGGAATGCAGTTCCTTGATTTCTTTGACTTCCTGACTAACTCCGTGATGATGCCGATCGCAGCAATTGCTACATGTCTTCTGATCTCCAGAGTGATCGGACATGAAGAAGATTAGAAGACGAAGTTGTTCTCGGTGAAGGAACCTTTAAAAGAAAGAAAATCTTCAATTTTATGATCAAATATCTTTGCCCAATCTTTGCAGCGAATCATTCTGCTCAGCTCTGTGGCAAACGCATTTGGATGGATTTCCATGTAATAAAGAAATAATAAAACCGCGGATATTCTGTATATGAAAAAATACAGGAAGCTGCGGTTTTTATGTGCTAAAAAAGTGCACAGGTCTGGCATCGAATCAGACTTTAGGCTGATAGTGCATATCAGATACATTATAAACTGTGATGAAGGCGAGAGGATCCTCATGGTTGATGAAATTCATTAGCTTCTGATATTCTGTTTTGTCTACGATCGTGATGATCTCGTTTCGTTTCTGCATATTATAGGCCCCGTATGCTTCATAAACAGTAGCACCGCTGTGCAGTTCATGAATGATGAAGTTACGAAGTTCTTCTTCTTTTTTGGTAATGATACATACACGCCGTTTGATATTGTGGTCAAAAATAAAATGATCCAGTACGATACCATTGAAGTATGTACCAAGAATACTTAAAACAACAGTTTTCTTGTCATAGACCAGAGCAGCGGAAAGTGCAACACACATACCGGAAAGGGACATGGCCTTTCCAAGTTCCATATGCAGGTATTTATTCATGATCTTTGCGACAATATCCAGTCCACCGGAAGAGGCATTCCGGTTAAAGAGAATGCTCAGACCTACACTGACGACCAGAATATAGCAGAGAACATCCAGTTCCTGACTGTTGGTCATGGAACCAAAATTCGGAAAGATTTTTTCAAATATTCCAAGAAAGACCGGGAGCATGATGCTGGTATATACGGTTTTTACACCAAATTCCCGACCGCAGGTAAGAAAGCCGATAATCAGAAGTATGACATTCAGAATCATCGTGATCGCGGACAATGGCAGTGGTACGAAGTTTGAGAGTATGATTCCAAGGCCGGAGATGCTGCTGACAGAGGTATGGCTTGGTACCAGGAAAAAATATACCGCAGCAGCAATGATCGCGACAGCAACGGTCAGTATGACTGTTTCCATAAAGATTTTTGCGTAATTCAGTTGTGTTTTCATAAAAGAAAATCCTTTTTCATTTTTAAAGTGTTATTTAATTCTGAGCTTCCGGATTTGGAAGATTTACCATGAGCGGTGCGTGCTCAAGTTCAGGAATGATCTGTTTTGAGGTCTTCAGTCGTGTAATTTGAGACTTGAAGTATTGATACAAGGATGACATCCGAAGTAAGGATTTTCATGACATCTTCATCAATCAGCAGCTGTACTTTCCTTATCATGATCGTTCATCAGTCCCATCACACTGACAGATCCCGGAGTGATGTCCAAATATTTTCCATATATTCCGGTTTAGCGAAGGACAGGCGGGCAGAGTTGATCTGTGCTGACAGATCCTTGGTCTTAAATGGCTTGTCACCTGGCATCAGAAGAAGGTAAAAGTTTGTCTCCTGCCGGTTGCAGAGAAAAAGATTTTTACATATAGTAGTGTCATCGCCCAGAATACGGTCAACTTCTTCGCAGGCTTCCATAGTCATAGTTGCTTCATGGTCTACACGCTGGTAAGCTATGCCAAGTTTATCCAACAGATCATAGACACGAATTTCTTTATCAAGTCTTCCTGATGTGGTTTCAGGTCTTCCATTCTGTAATTCCATTTTTGTGACTCCTTTTTTATTTCATATCTGTGAGTGTACCCCTTTTATATGGAGATTGTCAATGAGATGTGGCTTTGTGATCATTAAAAAAAAGTCTTTGCAAACCACATAAAATGCAGACGATCCAGCCGAATAACTTCAGTGCTCTTACAAAAGATTTCAAAGTGGTGCTGCCAGAAGAATTCCTTTATGAAAAAGAATAAATAGAGGTTGGTTGCAATATTCTCTCCTTATGCTATAATGATTCAAAATTGAACTATTCAAAAAAGAATTAAATAAAGGAGAGAAAAACATGCAGATTTTATGGACGGTGATCGTCACATTTTTTGCAGGAATGGGAGCAGGGCTTGGAACGGGCTTTGCAGGTATGAGTGCTGCAGCTGTGATCAGTCCCATGCTCATCACATTTCTTGGGATGGATCCTTATATGGCGGTAGGTATTGCTTTGTCATCGGATGTACTGGCAAGTGCGGTATCCGCTTATGTATATGGAAAGAATAAGAATCTGGATATTAAGAACGGTGTGATCATGATGATCAGTGTACTGACCTTTACCGTAGTTGGAAGTTACGTATCGAGTCTTGTACCGTCAGCCACGATGGGGAACTTTTTCAGTATTCATGACCTTCCTTCTTGGAATCAAATTTATTGTAAGACCGGTCATGACAACGAAAGAGAGCATGCAGAATGTATCAGCAAAGAAACGTGTAATTCAGTCAATCGTGTGTGGAGTTCTGATTGGATTTATCTGTGGATTTATCGGAGCCGGTGGTGGAATGATGATGTTGCTGATTTTGACATCTGTGCTTGGATATGAGCTGAAAACAGCTGTAGGAACCAGTGTGTTTATCATGGCTTTCACGGCATTTACCGGAGCGGCATCTCATTTTGCGATCGGTGGAATGCCAGATGTGACCGTATGGATTCTCTGTATCGTATTTACCTTTATCTGGGCAAGGATTGCTGCTGTATTTGCAAATAAGGCATCAACGAAAACGCTCAACCGCGCGACTGGCATCATACTGGTCGTACTTGGAAATTGTAGTGATGTTATTTTCTTTATTGTCATCAAAAAAATTACCTTTATAAAGTCAAAAGTATCAGTAAGAACGCAAAAGGATGAATGCCCAATTTTCAGGCTTCTCCGTTTAGTATGTTGTCAAGATTCTGATCCATAATATTCAGAATCTCGAGAAATTTCTGTCGCGTTTCGTTATCAAGGCCGGTCAGGATCCGGTCAATAAAATCCTGCTGAAGCTGTCGGCCCCTTTGCAATGATTGGTTGAGCATTTTTCTGTACAGAGCAGTTCGGTCTTACGGCGGTCACTTTTGACCGCATGACGTTCCAGATATCCGTCACAGACAAGCTTGTCTACATTGACGGAAACTAGGTTTGCCTTTAATTTACGGACTTCGACAATATCCCGTGCAGTGCAGAATTCGGGATTATTTGCCAGAAACATAAGAATGTCGAATGCCGTCTGCGGCAATTTCAGTTCCTGACAAAGCGATTTACAGGTTCTGTTATATGCAAGAGAAGTTTTTCTTGCGAATTCAATGTTTATATCCATAAAAAATCCTCGATTATAGAAAGTATAAATATGATAGTTCAAATTTCAATTAATGGTGAATTTATGGGCAGCATGAGTGCGATCGTGCTGCCTTTTTTGCTGCTCGCCAGAACTTTTACCTGGCCGCCATGTTGTCTGGCAATCTCAGCTACCAGGGCAAGACCAAGACCGGCTCCACCCATGGCGCGACTGCGGGATTTGTCTACGCGGAAAAAACGGGGCGAAGATTTTTTTCCTGATATCAGGTGAGATACCGATTCCAGTGTCTGTTACTTCGACTAAAGCATAGTCTGCTGGTTTGGAATGCGCAACAGGCAGTGCTTTTGTCTGAGATATTTTTACCGTTACTTTTCCACCAGAATGATTGTATTTGATGGCATTTTCCACAAGATTATAAACAGCACGGTAGAGAAGAAGATAGCTTCCGGTAACGGTGCAGTCACCCTCTTCCTGGATCAGTTCCACTTTTTTCTGGTCAGCAATGGAGGCAAGATCGCAGCAGACTTCATCGGTGAGTTCTGCCAGTGAAATAGAATCAGAGCGTTCAACGGATTGTATCCCGGTCATATCGAGAAGAACTTCAGATAGATGAGAAAGTCGTTCGGTCTGATTCTGGATCATTCCAAAGATGTCCTGATATTCTTCTATTGTCGGAGTTTTTCTTGCGTGCAAAAACTTCGAGGTTTGTCTGCATGACAGCAAGCGGAGTTCTCAGCTCATGAGCGGCACTGGCAGAAAACTGCTTCTGTGCCGTAAACGCATCATCCAGTCGGGAAAGCATCTTATTAAAAGAGCCTGTAAGACGAGAAATCTCATCGTTTGTATCTGGAACTTCAAGAGACTCAGAAAGATTCTGGGCCTCTATTTTATTGACTTCGTTACTGAGTCTGCGTAGAGGCAGCAGTGCACGGCGGCTGATAAAATATGTACCGACACTGCTCAGGAGAATAATGATTGCAGTTGCAATGATACTTCTGGTGCGGAAAAGGTCTTTGGTTTCCTGTACCTGATCTGAAAGACCTGCAAACAGAGTGTTTGGATTAATGTTAAAGGTGATTGGCGTGGAATCAGTTTCATTGATCTTTACGACATAATCACCCAGATTTTCGATTCCGGTAACAGCGGAGTTACTAATAAAAAAATTACATCAGGACACAGGTGACAGTCATCAGGAGCGTGATGATCAGTGTCAGCCTCCACTGCAGAGAGAGTTTTTTGCAGAGGATTTTTTGTTGTATGTTCTTTTTTCATTTCAGATCCTCCATGAGAATGTAACCCTGTCCAACCTTGTTCTGTATTGGATCGTTTCCCAGAGCTGCGCGCAGCTTCTTGCGAAGGGAAGAAATGTGGACACGGATGGAATTACTGAAGCTGTTTACACTGCCGTCCCAGATATGTTCAATCAGTTCTTCCGGGCTGATGATACGATTCTGGTGGAGCATAAAATACTCCAGCAGAGCACTTTCCTTTCGGGTGAGAGAGAGTTCTTCACTATCAATGTGTGCTTTTCTGGTGCGGGTGTCAAAGCTGATGTGGCCGCACTTCAGGCAGACATTCTCCTGAATAAATCTGCGCCTGGTCAGACTGCGGATACGCGCTTCCAGTTCCTCAAAATGAAATGGTTTTGTCAGATAATCGTTTGCTCCAAGGTCAAGTCCTTCTACTTTATCCTCAATCTGGCCACGGGCTGAGAGAATCAGAACTGGTGTGGAAGAATTTGTCTCACGGAACTGCCGCAGGATATCCAATCCGTCAATGCCAGGAAGGTTCAGATCCAGAAGGATCAGATCGTAGTTTTCAGTCGTACATAATTCCAGCCCTTCGTCTCCGTCTAGGCAGGTATCGGTTTCATAGCCATCCATACGCAGCCCCTCTGCGATCGAACGGCAGAGCTGCTCTTCGTCTTCTATTATTAATATGTGCATGCGCATTCTCCTTTTTTCAGCAGATTTTGATCAGGTTACTGGGAACAAAGTGAGTAGTAACGATGTAATCTCTTCCTATCATATCATGTTCCGTATAAAATTCGTGTAAAAAAATAAATCGAAAAAATTTTTGATTTTCAGGATTTCTTAACACGAATTTTATAGACAGGATGCTATAATTGCGACTATAGTAAACAAAAGGACTACGAAGGGAGAATATAAATCATGAAATTCAGAACACAGAAAATCACAGCACTTATGGTAGCTGCAATAGTAGGGGTATCTACACTTGGAAGTGTATCAGTAATGGCAGCAGAAAGTACAGAAGCAATGGCGGTTCCGGCAGATCAGGCGGGAATGGTGGTTGATGGAGATGCAGCTGCAGCAGATGGTGACGCAATCTCGTCTGATTTTATACAGGGCACTTTTAAACCATCTGAGACAACAGTGCAGGCACAGGATTCTTATGAATATCCATTTCTTGGACTTAACATGAAGCTTCCTGAGGAACTGCTTAAACAGATAAAAGAGCAGACCATTGCAATGATCTCAAATGAAGTATGGAATGACAATGCAGATGCAATTAAATATGCATATATAAGCTGGAGCGAAATGACCGAGGAGCAGAAAGAGGCAGAGGTTGACAAGATGGGAACAGCATATGATGACTGGTACAATAGTCTTGCAAAAGTTGGAGCGATTGGAATCTATGACGAAGATTCTGAGAAAGAACTGGATAAGATCACAGGCTGCACAGAACACAAAGAAATCGGAAGCAGCAGCGACGGAAAATACAAATACTATCTGAGCACCAACAAGGATGCAGATGAATCCTTGAAAAAAGAAGTGGAAAAAATAGATGTGACACTCACAGAGATGACACCATTCCAGCAGCTTTCTGCATTTGACCAGCCGCAGGAAACCAGCAATGCAGGTGATTCTACAAATGTTAGGTAAATTCGAGACAAAAGGCGTTTGACGGGAAAAGACTATACAGAAAAAGTATTCAGCGATTATGATCTTACACTTGTGAAATGGTTTTTACTACCTGGTGTTCTCCATGTGTAAATGAGATTCCGGAGCTGGAAAAACTCTATGAAGAGATGAAGGAAAAAGGTGTTGGAGTTGTCGGTGTCGTTCTTGATACAGTGAGTGATGATGCCAAACAGAATGAGGATACAGTGTAAAAAAGCCGGTGTCCTTCAGGAGAAGACAAAGCATCCTATCCGTTCCTGGTCCCGGATTCAACAATGATGAATGGACGTTTAAATGGTATCTCTGCTTTCCCGGAAACATTCTTTGTTGACAAAGAAGGAAATATTGTAGGCGAAACATATTCAGGAAGCCATACACTGGACGAATGGAAAGAAATCGTAGAAAAAGAACTCAAGAACATTTCTAAATAATAAAGCGATTCTGACAGAAAGATAAGAAAAATGATGTAAAAAAATAACAGATTCAAAGTGGATAGGTCCTGCACTGGCAATTCTGGGAATACTCCTGATGATATTTGGAATTTACCGGGGCGAAGTGGATGTAGTCTTTACAAAGGCGATCAATATCTGTATGGAGTGTATTGGAATTGGATAATAAAAAAATTGAAAATTAATGAGTGGCCGCGCCATGGGATTCAGGCACTGTGGGCGTTTCTTACCAACAGTCGCGTATCAGGATTTGTGACTGGCAAGATTTATACTGGAAATTTAAAACATGCATGTGTTCCGGGACTGAACTGTTATTCCTGTCCCGGTGCCACAGGCGCCTGTCCGATTGGATCTCTTCAGGCAGTGATCGGCAGCTGGAATTTTAAAATGGCATATTATGTAATAGGATTTCTGATCTTTGTCGGAGCCCTTCTTGGAAGACTTGTCTGTGGATTTCTCTGTCCGTTTGGACTGATACAGGATCTGCTGAATAAGATTCCTTTTCCAAAGAAGATCCGGACATTTCGTGGGGATAAGCTATTACGTAAGCTAAAATATGTGATCTTTGTGGTATTTGTGATCCTGCTCCCAATGTTTGTCGTAGACATCATGGGACAGGGAGCACCTTATTTTTCGCAAGCTGATCTGTCCGGCAGGTACGCTGGAAGGCGGACTTCCACTGGTACTTCTGAATAAATCCATGCGCAGTGCGATCGGCTGGCTTTTTATATGGAAGAATACGATCCTTGTTGTTACAATAATTCTTTCTATTATAATATATCGTCCATTTTGTAAATATATCTGTCCGCTGGGAGCTTTTTATTCAATATTTAATAGTGTTTCTGTTTACCGCTATAGAGTAGATATGGAAAAGTGTGTTCACTGTGGAAAATGTGCAAAAGCATGCCAGATGGAAGTAAACCCTGTGGATAACCCGAACAGTGCAGAATGTATCCGGTGTGGGCGATGTAAAAAGGCCTGTCCGACGCAGGCAATCCAGTGTGGAATTAAGAGAAAATAAAATCTTTATACAATCTTAATATCAAGTCTGATAATCTTATACTATCTTTGAACTCTGGCATATATAATAAAATGCAAAGTTAATGATAATAAAATCATCAAAAAGGAGCAGAAGTTATTTATGCCAGAGCATTTACATAAAAGAAAACATCTGACATCATTTCAATTAATTATCTTAGGTTTTGCGGGGGTGATCTTTATAGGAGCCCTCATTTTAACTTTACCTGTTTCATCTGCAAGTGGAGTTGTAACGCCGTTTGATCAGGCACTTTTTACATCAACTTCAGCAGTATGTGTGACAGGACTTGTTGTGCAGGATACAGGCAGTTACTGGTCTATTTTTGGACAAGCAGTTATTTTGGCACTTATACAGATTGGAGGTTTGGGAGTTGTAACCGTTGCAGTATCAGTATTTATGCTGTCAGGACGAAAAATATCGCTCATGCAGCGGAGTACGATGCAGGATGCTATATCGGCGCCAAAAGTAGGAGGTATTGTCCGACTGACAAAATTTATTCTGAGAGGGACCTTTCTGATAGAAGCACTTGGAGCAGTATTATTGTTTCCGGTATTTTGTCGTGATTTTGGAATAAAGGGAATCTGGATGTCGGTTTTTCATTCTATCTCAGCCTTTTGTAATGCCGGATTTGATATACTTGGTACAACAGATCATACTTTTGTATCATTGACCGGATACAGCAGAAATATCTGGCTGAATATAGTTATTATGCTTTTGATCATACTTGGTGGAATCGGATTTCTTACCTGGGAAGATTTCTATACTAACAAATTTAAATTTAAACGTTATCGTATGCAGAGTAAGGTTATTCTGATCACTACAGCCATTTTGATCATTGCACCGGCGGTCTTCCTTTTTTGCCTGTGATTTTGGCAATCTGCCTGCAGGCAAAAGATTGCTGGCATCAGTATTTCAGTCTGTAACGACCAGAACCGCGGGCTTTAATACCGAAGACCTGTCACTGATGACAGAAGCAGGAAAAGCTGTTATGATACTTCTAATGCTGATAGGTGGTTCACCAAGTTCTACAGCAGGCGGTATGAAAACAACAACCTTTGCAGTGTTGATACTGAATGCACTTGCTACATTCAGAAGCCGTGAAGACGCAGGCGCTTTTGGACGAAGATTTGACGGGCAGGTAATAAAGAATGCGGCTACTATAGCGATGCTGTATTTTATGCTGTTTTTCTTTGGGGGGATAACGATCAGTGTTTATGAAGGCCTGCCGGTACTGATTTGTTTTTATGAAGCAGCTTCTGCAGTAGGAACAGTAGGACTTACATTAGGAGTTACACCGGGACTTCACATAATATCACGTTTGATATTGATCGCACTTATGTATTTAGGTCGAGTAGGAGGAATGACATTAATATACGCGGTATTTTCCGGGAAAAACAATAATGGTGCAAAAATGCCATTAGAAAAAATAACAGTTGGATAAAAGGAGTAAAAAATGAAAAATATTTTACTTATTGGTCTGGGACGTTTTGGAAAACATATTGCATTGCAGCTAAACCAGATGGGGCATGAAATTATGGCAGTGGATATTAATGAAGAACGGGTAAATAAAGTCCTTCCTTTTGTTACGAATGCCCAGATTGGAGACAGCACAGATGCTCAATTTTGGAATCTCTGGAATAGGAATTTGATATTTGTTTGTTACGATTGGTGACAGTTTTCAGAATTCACTTGAGACAACATCGCTGTTAAAAGAACTGGGAGCCAAACTCGTAATCTCCAGAGCTGAGCGAGATGTACAGGAAAAATTTCTGTTACGTAATGGCGCAGACAAGGTAGTTTATCCTGAAAAACAAGTGGCAAAATGGGCATCTATTCGTTATACAGACGATCACATTCTTGATTATATGGAAGTAGATGCTTCTCATGCAATATTTGAAGTAGAAGTTCCCCATGAGTGGATTGGAAAAACAGTAGGAGGCCTTGATATCAGAAGAAAATATGATATAAATATTCTTGCAGTAAAGAATGAGGGAGAAGTCAGTATAGCGGTATCGCCGAATACGGTTCTTATTGCCGGAAGTACGATTCTCGTGTTGGGAGATTATAAGGCAATTCAAAAATGCTTTCATATCTAAGAACAAGAGGTGATAAACGAATGGCAAAGACAGTTCTAGTATTGATCGTACTTGTGATGTTCAGTATAGGGCTTTTTATAGTATCTAAAGTTGGTGTTTTTCTTAAAGAGAGTAAAAAAGAAGTTTCTGATGAAAGAGAAGGGGTACAATTAGTAAAAATACTGGAAGGAATACCAGGTGAAAGAACAAAAGTGAATATGAATATTCAAGATAGTGTGTGGACAAAAAGACAGAAAATCATCATCCCATATATATTGAAAAACCATCGATAAAAGATTATTTGTTGACATTTTCAATATTTGTAGGTTGTACGGTGATCGGTCTGGTTTTTCAGAAACTTCATTTCACAGATACCAATATTGTTACAGTGTATATTCTTGGCGTGCTGGTCACATCTATTGTAACGGATGGTTATCTCTGCGGTCTGGTGGGATCGTTTTTAAGTGTTGTTCTTTTTTGTTTTTTTCTTACGGAGCCAGGAATGTCCTTTCAAACATATGCAGTTGGCTATCCGGTGACATTTTTAATAATGTTGATATCTTCAGTGCTTACAGGAACTCTTGCTGCCAAATTAAAAGATCATGCCCGGTTATCTGAGCAACAGGCATTTCGTACACAGATCTTATTTGATACGGACAGATTACTTCAACAGGCGAAAAACAGTGAAGAGATTCTTTGTGTTACCTGTAAGCAGCTGGTACGTTTGTTGAATCGAGACATTGTTGCATATATTGTGAAAAATAATGATTTATCAGAAGGAAAGATGTTTTTTTAATAATACTAATGAAAGAAATGGAGAATATCTGACATCTGAAGAACAGTGTGTTGCAAGATGGGCATATGAGAATGGACAGCGCGCTGGAGCAACAACAAATCATTTTAGCAGTGCAAAATGTTTGTATCTTTCGATCCGTAGTGGAGAGAGTGTCTACGGAGTGATTGGAATACCAGTTAAAAAAGATGCAATGGATTCTTTTGAATATAGCATTTTACTTTCTGTGATCAATGAATGTGCGCTTGCAATGGAAAATTCACAAAATGCAATAGAAAAAGAAAAAAATGCTATTCTGGCGAAAAACGAACAACTGCGGGCAGACCTTTTGCGAGCAATTTCTCATGATCTGAGAACTCCGCTTTGCTCTATTTCAGGAAATGCTGATATGTTGCTGAATAATGAGAGACGTTTGGATGATATAACAAAACAACAGATATATACAGATATTTATGATGATGCAGAATGGCTTATTGGTGTTGTAGAAAATCTGTTATCTATCACAAGATTAAATGATGGAAGATTGAAAATAAAATTCACAGATCAGCTTCTCGATGAAGTTATTGCAGAATCCCTGCGACATATCAGCCGAAAGCATGATGCTTATAAGATTCAGGTGGAATGTGAAGAACTGATTCTCGCCCATATGGATGTTCGACTTATCATTCAGGTTCTTGTTAATTTGATAGATAATGCGATAAAATATACACCGCAAGGTTCAACCATATGTATTCGCGGATTAAGAACAGATGGCAGAGCGCAAATAAGTGTAGAAGATAATGGACCGGGGATTGCGGATGAAATGAAATCGCATATATTTGAGATGTTTTATACCGGAAAAACTACGATTGCTGACAGTCATCGTAGTTTGGGGCTGGGCCTTGCATTATGCCATTCAATTATTGAAGCACATGAAGGGGAATTAACACTTAAGGATAATTATCCTCATGGCTGTATTTTTGTTTTTACATTACCGTTAAGTGAGGTAACACTAAATGAATAAAACATCAATTCTTATTGTAGAAGACGATCGTCCTATACGAAATCTGATCGTAACAACATTAAAAACACATGAGTACAAATATCTTACAGCAGAAAATGGGAGAGAAGCGATTTTGGAAGCATCTTCACACAATCCGGATATCATTTTACTCGATCTGGGGCTTCCTGATATGGAAGGGGTAGAAGTGATAAAAAAAATCCGTACCTGGTCGAATATGCCGATTATTGTGATCAGTGCCAGAAGTGAGGATTCTGATAAGATTGAGGCTCTTGACGCAGGTGCGGATGATTATATTACAAAACCTTTTTCAGTTGAAGAATTGCTTGCACGTATACGTGTTACACAGAGACGACTTGCGGTTATTCAGACTGGTGAGATACAGAAGACGGCTGTTTTTATTAATGGAGAACTGAAAATTGATTATACTGCCGGCTGTACTTATATGAGAGGGGAGGAGTTACATCTCACACCTATTGAATACAAACTTCTTTGCTTATTATCTCGTAATGTAGGTAAGGTGTTAACACATACTTATATTACACAACAGATATGGGGAAGGTCTTCAGAAAATGATGTTGCATCTCTTAGAGTTTTCATGGCAACTTTGCGTAAAAAACTTGAATCAGATAAGAATGAAATTCAATATATTCAGACACACATTGGGATTGGGTATCGAATGCTGCGGATAGAGTAAGTAACCTTTGATTATTTAAGATAATATAATATATAGCAAGAATTCTCCTTCCTCTACAGGTGGGAGATGAATTGCAAAAAAAACAGAAAAGAACACTTGTTCTGCAACGCGATTCATGGTATAATAGAATCAGTCGATAAGATAAGGTAATTATTCAAAAAAGGGCTGGTTTTATGGAAAATATGGATCACAATGCACATTCAGTGTACTTGATGTATTATCATCTGATCATGGCAGTGAAATATCGAAGAAAAGTTATCAATGATCCAATTTCAGAAAGAGCAAGGGAAATATGGGAAAATATTGCCCCACGGTATGGAATTGTTTTGGAGGAATGGAATCATGATATTGACCATGTGCATGTAATGTTTCGTGCACAGCCTAAAACGGAACTCAGTAAATTTATCAATGCTTATAAAAGTGCCAG
>ENA-OQET01000473-OQET01000473.1-human-gut-metagenome-genome-assembly--contig:-NODE-473-length-21230-cov-2.893191_pt1 | contig 21230 bp, 30 predicted proteins | sample MGYA00242800_ERZ504645 | MGnify/ENA primary metagenome ERZ504645 (study PRJEB26092, sample SAMD00036308) | human gut metagenome | host: Homo sapiens | study: EMG produced TPA metagenomics assembly of... | reverse complement strand
GCACATGAGAAAGTATATCGATTAATCCGACAGCTGGGAATGACCTCAAAATATAAAGGATATTATTATGTTGCCGAAGCAGTAATGATGTCGATGGAACTTCAGGATTATCCAATTAAGATCACGAAGGACATCTATCCATATCTGGCAAAAAAATTCAAATCAACACCAGTTAATATTGAACATGATATTCGGACGGTCATTAATGTATGTTGGACAGCTAATAAAGAAACGATGGATCGAATCGCAGGTTATCCTCTTCGCTACAGACCTACAAACAGTGAGTTTGTAGATATGCTGGCATATTATCTCATCCAGACAGAACTGGATGCAGAAAATGCAATTGAGGAAGCCAAAAAGAATCTTACAGCCTGTCAAAATCCAATCGATGTTTTTGAAAAAATTTCGGAACTGCAGAATCCCATGTGATTTCAGGGTGTCTGTCCAGAAGAAATGTATCGGAAGAAATTCCGGTCGTACAGAATAATTCGTTGTTTTTATATTGAAGGTTTAAATTTAATCCGCGAATCTGATCAGTAGAAATCTGGAAAGAAGAATCTGCAAATAATAGTGAATACTGAGCCGGAGACAGCTGAAAAACGATTCGAAACTGTATTGGCAGTAATTTGCCGCGTATGATTGAAAAACAGTAAGATTTCAGCTCTTTCCAGGGACAGTAATCTGAATCATTAAAATTCATATTTTGCACGGTATCCGTGTCAAAAAAATCTTTGTGGATTTTTCCGTCAATTGTGAAGTTGCTGAAAGTAGTAATGGATGCTTCTACCAGAGAAAAAGAATCGAAGGTATCTCCGATCAGTAACTGATTCATGAAGCTTTTGACATCGTTGATTTTAAGTGCAAGCATTTTGAACTCCCATAATTTAGTGTAGCTTCTATTATAAAACAGAATCAAAAAAAAGAATAGAGTTTTTCGAAAAAGTCTTTTCAAATATGTAGCTATATGGTAATATAGATGTGGTATTCGATACTACATATTATGGAAAAGAGGACGATATAATTGAGCTATAAAATTGTCATAGATAGTTGTGGGGAATTATTGGATGAGTGGAAAAAAGATCCTCGCTTTGAGTCGGTAGCACTGACTTTGAGCGTTGGTGGTGAAAATATTATAGATGATGAAAATTTTGACCAGGCTTCTTTTTTAAAAAAAGTAGCTGACTGCCCGGAATGCCCAAAATCGGCATGTCCGTCACCGGAACGCTATATGAGGGCGTTTGACTGTGATGCGGATCACGTATATGCAGTTACGCTTTCAGCAGAACTTAGTGGCTCGTATAACAGTGCTGTTCTGGGAAAAAAGTCTTTTGCAGGAAGAAAATCCTGGTAAGCAGATTTATGTGTTTAATTCGAAATCGGCATCTGTCGGACAGTCCCTGATTGCGATGAAAATACAGGAATGTGAAGAAGCTGGGTATTCATTTGAGAAAGTAATTGAGACAGTAGAAGCATATATTGCTGACCAGCACACGTTTTTTGTTCTGGATAATCTGGAAACGCTTCGCAAAAATGGAAGACTCAGTAAGGTAAAAGCTCTTGTGGCAAGCGCATTAAAAATCAAACCTGTCATGGGCTCTACAGATGAAGGAGCAATCTGTCAGCTGGATCAGGCAAGAGGCATGAACAAAGCTCTTGTAAAAATGGCTCAGAACATTGTAGACAAAACAAAAGACAGTGAAAAATAAAATCCTTGCAATTTCTCACTGCAACTGCAGGGAGAGAGCAGTGCTTCTGAAGAATGCACTGGAAGAGAGAATGCCTGTAAAACATATCGTTATTTTGGATACTGCGGGAGTAAGCAGTATGTACGCTAATGATGGCGGTGTGATTGTAGCTGTATAAGCCCTTCCCTTTTGTGTGAGAGTGTGATATAATAACAAAAGTTTAAGCTTATACAATAAAGGAGATTCTTGGAATGAGTCAGAAAAAAGTAGACAGCTATAAGGCAGGCAAAGCAGGCCGCTCAAAAGCATCCAGAAAAGAAAAACTGATTGACAAACTGGAAATTCTTGCATGGATTGCAATCTGTGTGGCAATGGTTGGATGGATTGGATTTTCCGCGTATGCAAAGATCGAGACAAAACAGGAGTCTGTTGTTACAGAGACAGTAATGGATACTTCTGCAATTGATAATTATGTTTCGGATCTTTCGTCTGATGTACAGTAAAAATGAAAATGAGACAATAAAAAACCCCCGGTTTTCACCGGGGTTTTTTATTGAATGGTTTGAAAGGTTATTACAACCTTGAAGTATCAGAATTATAATTTTGTAACGTTAGCAGCCTGCATTCCGCGAGCGCCTTCTGTTAAATCATAAGTTACAGCCTGTCCTTCATCCAGTGATTTGAATCCTTCACCATTAATCGCAGAAAAATGAACGAATACGTCAGCGCCGTCCTCTCCTGTGATAAAGCCATAGCCTTTTTCTGCGTTGAACCATTTTACAGTTCCCTTGTTCATGATGTTACCTCCATAAAATAAAAAGTTAAATGTCCATCTGACGAAAAAATCACCAGATTTTAGAGACTATATCGTTGGTAATATATAATCTCTAAAAACTAGTGATTTTATATTAAGGTTCCCTTCGTCTATGAGTAGAATTATATCTCCCGCTTCTAAAAATGTCAAGGTGAATATGTAAAAACACTTTATTAAATCGTTTGTTTCGTGTATGATATTAGTGATAATGTATAGAAGAAATATGAAGAATATAAATTCCAGGAGGAAGCAGTTATGATTAATAAGCTTATTGAAAAAAATCCGCAAAACTAATGCACCGATCGTTGTAGGTCTGGATCCGATGCTGAATTACATACCGAAACATATCCAGGAAAATGCCTTTGCAGAATTTGGAGAGACTCTGGAAGGTGCAGCAGAAGCAATCTGGCAGTTCAATAAAAGGGAATCGTAGATGCAAACATATGACCTGATTCCTGCAGTAAAACCACAGATTGCAATGTATGAGCAGTTTGGCATTCCGGGACTGCAGGCATACAAAAAGACCGTTGATTACTGTAAATCAAAAGATCTTGTAGTCATTGGTGATATCAAGCGTGGAGACATCGGATCCACATCGGCAGCGTATGCAGTTGGACATCTGGGACATGTTCAGGTAGGATCCAAGAAATATGCAGGATTTGATGAGGATTTTGCAACAGTTAATCCATATCTGGGTTCGGATGGAGTGAAGCCATTTATCGAAGTCTGCAAAGAAGAAAATAAAGGTCTGTTTATTCTTGTAAAGACATCCAATCCTTCCAGCGGCGAATTCCAGGATCGTATCATGGACGGACGCCCACTGTATGAATGGGTAGGAGAGAAAGTTGCCGAGTGGGGCGCAGATCATATGGGTAAAGAATATAGCTATATCGGAGCTGTAGTTGGCGCAACTTATCCGGAAATGGGAAAAGTACTTCGCAAGCTTATGCCAAAAACATTTATCCTGGTACCTGGATACGGCGCACAGGGTGGAAAAGGCTCTGATCTGGTGCATTTCTTCAATGAGGATGGCCTCGGTGCGATTGTAAACTCATCCAGAGGAATCATTGCAGCATACAAACAGGAAGCATATGCGGAATTTGGAGAACTGAATTATGCAGATGCTTCTCGCAAGGCAGTGGAAGTGATGATCGAAGATATCAGTGGAGCCCTTAAGAATCGTTAATGAGGGCAGAGGAGACAGATGAGTACAAAAGCAAAAGAGACTTTGACTGTTATCAGTCAGGAAGAAATTGGCAGAGATATTTACAGTCTCTGGCTTCAGACTGATCAGATGGCACAGAATGCGCGTCCGGGGCAGTTCCTTTCTTTATATACAGGCGATGGGAGTAAACTTCTTCCGAGACCGATCAGCATCTGTGAGATTGATAAAGAAGACAGCAAAATCAGACTGGTGTATCGCGTGACTGGGAAAAATACCGGAACAGAAGGATTTTCCAGACTGAAACCAGGAGAAAAGATTGAGGCACTGGGACCTCTTGGAAATGGCTTTCCATTGGAAGAAGCAGAAGGGTAAAAAAAGTATTTCTGATTGGATGGCGGTATCGGAATTCCACCGATGCTTGAGACTGCAAAACAGCTAAAAGCTGAAAAAACAGCAGTTCTTGGATATAGGGATGAATTGTTCCTGAATGATGAATTTACAAGATATGCAGATGTTTATGTTGCTACAGAAGATGGAAGCGCAGGGACAAAAGGCAATGTATTAAATGCGATTTGTGAAAGGGGACTTGAGGCAGAGGTTATTTTTGCCTGTGGTCCAACGCCGATGCTTCGTGCACTGAAAGAGTATGCAGCAGAGAAGAATATCACATGCTGGATTTCCATGGAGGAAAGAATGGCGTGTGGAATCGGAGCATGTCTTGGATGTGTCTGCAAATCAAAAGAGATTGATGCGCATTCTCTGGTGCATAACAAACGTGTTTGTAAAGATGGACCGGTATTCTTGAGCACGGAGGTGGAGTTATGATCAATACAAAAGTAACTCTTGCTGGAGTTGAATTAAAAAATCCTGTTATGACTGCTTCCGGTACGTTTGGTTCCGGTGCAGAATATAGTGAATTTGTAGATCTTAATAAACTTGGTGGTGTTGTGACTAAGGGTGTTGCAAACGTACCGTGGCCAGGAAACCCGACTCCGAGAGTGACAGAGACTGCAAGCGGAATGCTGAATGCAATCGGACTTCAGAATCCGGGAATTGATCTTTTTTGCAGAAGAGACATTCCATTTCTGAAACAGTATGACACAAAATTATTGTAAATGTTTGTGGAAAGAGTACAGAAGATTATTGTGAAGTGGTGGAAAAACTGGCGGATGAGCCGGTCGACTTACTGGAAATCAATGTATCCTGCCCAAATGTGAAAGAGGGCGGTATTGCATTTGGACAGAATCCTCATGCACTGGAAGCAATCACAAAAGAAGTAAAGAAATATGCAAAACAGCCGATCATCATGAAACTCAGTCCGAATGTGACTGATATCACAGAGATGGCCAGAGCGGCTGAGGCTGGTGGTGCAGATATTCTTTCTTTGATCAATACACTTACCGGAATGAAAATTGATATTTACAGAAAAACATTTGCTCTGGCAAACAAGACGGGCGGGATGTCCGGCCCGGCAGTGAAACCGGTTGCAGTGCGTATGGTTTATCAGGTTGCACAGGCTGTAAAACTCCCAATCATCGGCATGGGTGGAATTGCAACAGCAGAAGATGCACTTGAATTTATCATGGCAGGTGCAACAGCAGTGTCAGTTGGAACCGCTAATTTCTTTAATCCATATGCAACAACAGAAATTGTGGATGGGCTGGCGAAATTTATGGAACAGCAGAAAGTTGAGGATATCAATCAGCTGATCGGTATTGTAAAATAGTAGTTACAGAAAACAGAATAGAAATACATAAGAGACAGCAGCGAAGGTTGAAAAACTTTTTCTGCTGTCTTGTATCGGGAAAGGAAATATTTTGAACAAACAGAAAACAAATGACATGACTGTGGGAAATCCGGTCAGACTGATCATTCAGTTTATGATACCGATGTTTCTTGGAAACATATTCCAACAGTTGTATAATATTGTAGATTCTATTGTGGCAGGACAGTTTATTGGAGTAGATGCACTTGCTGCAATTGGAAGTACCGGATCACTGATGTTTTTTGTGACCGGTTGGCTGAACGGACTGAGTAGTGGATTCGCAATTATTGTGGCACAGATGTTTGGAGCGAAGAAGTATGACGATATGAGGCATTTTGTGGCAATGTCCATTTATCTTATGTTTGGTTTTGCTGCTGCTATGACCATAGGGTTTTTGGTATTTAATGTGCCGATTCTGCGACTTATGAATTCTCCGGCAGATCTGATGGGAGATGTGGCCGGATATATGGGAATTATTTATGCAGGTCTTCTTGTTACTGCAGCGTATAATACGTTGGCTGCGTTTCTGCGTGCACTGGGAGATTCGAAATCCCCGTTGTATTTTCTGATCATTTCAGCGGGCATCAATGTTGTGCTGGATATTGTACTGATTCGTTTTGCAGGAATGGGAGTAGAAGGCTGTGCATATGCAACTGTTATCGCACAGGGCGTTTCAGCAATTTGCTGCTTGGTTTATATAAAAAAGAAATATCCGATTCTTCATCTTGAAAAGAAAAACTTTGAACTTCGAAAAGGCAGTATGAGTAAACTACTGATTCTTGGAATTCCCATGGGACTTCAGTTTTCCATCACGGCAATAGGAACGATCATCGTACAGAGTGCGGTAAATATTTATGGCGCTACCTATATGGCTGGATTTTCCGCTGCAGGAAAGATCCAGAATGTAATTGGTATGGTGGCTGTTTCTATGGGGGCAACGATCGCGACATATGTCGGACAGAATCGTGGAGCAGGACGTATGGACCGGGTAAAACAGGGAGTAAAATATTCCTGGATCATGCTTCTGGTATGGAGTGTGGTTGAGATGGCTCTGGTTTATTTCGGTGGAAAATATTTTACATATCTGTTTATCAGCCCGTCACAGACAGATGTTGTGCAGGTGTCTGTGATATATTTCCGTACAGTATTCTGGGCATATCCGTTTTTGTGTACAATTTTTGTATTTCGAAATGCCCTGCAGGGGATGGGATACGGAATGGTACCGATGCTGGGAGGCGTTTTTGAACTGGTTGCCAGAACACTGATCGTAGTTTTGGTTGCGGGAAGAACGACATTTGCAGGCGTTTGCCTGGCGGATCCAATGGCCTGGATCGCAGCACTGATTCCGTTGATTCCATATTACTATTATGTAATGGGAAAACATATGAAAGCAATGAGACAATAGGAGAAACAAAAGCCAGCTTCAATCCGAAACGGGAAAGCTAACAGGATTGAATAGTTGGCCTTTTTTATGTTACTATAAAGAAGATATTCAGAGAATAATCTGAACAGATTCAGACAGAAGACAGGCTAAAAAGCCGTGCAGACAGGAGGTCCAGAATAAAATGGAACAGTATAAACAGGAATTTATTGAATTTATGGTAGACAGTCAGGTGCTGAAAATTTGGCGAATTTACATTGAAGAGTGGAAGAAAATCTCCGATTTTTTATGAATGCGGGTGGATATGTAACTGGTTCTCAGTTGAAAAAAAACTTCGGGGAATACTATGCAAAAGCAATTCATGACAAATATGGTGATGATTTTGATGTGCTGTTTGGACCGGCATACAAGGGAATTCCACTCAGTGTTGTTACAGCGATCGCATTCAGCGAACTGTATGGCAAAGAAATTCGTTACTGCTCTGACCGTAAAGAGGAAAAAGATCATGGTGCAGATAAAGGAAGGTTTTCTTGGAAGTAAACTGAAGGACGGAGATCGGGTAGTTATGATCGAAGACGTTACTACTTCCGGAAAATCTATGGAAGAGACAGTGCCGAAGGTAAGAGGTGCAGCCAATGTAGAAATTGTTGGACTGATGGTTTCACTTGACCGTATGGAGGTTGGAAAAGGCGGTGTGAAGTGCGCGCTTGACGAAGTACATGACCTGTATGGCTTTGAAACAAATGCAATCGTTACCATGGCTGAAGTTATTGAGCATCTTTACAATAAAGAATACAAAGGCCAGGTTATCATTGATGATGAACTGAAGAAGGCAATTGATGCATATTACAGCCAGTATGGTGCAAAATAGTTTCTGGCTGATCAGTGGGATGAACGGTATCTGCATAAGGAGGAATTGCCATGAATGAAAAAATATATAAAACAATGAGTCGTACGGGCGCATGCAGTATTGCAGTAGGGATCATAACCCTTGTAACAGGTGTTGCTGCAGGAGTGCTGATGATCGTCAGTGGAAGCAGACTGCTGAAAAGAAAGTCTGATATTCTGATCTGAAGCTGGATAGGGGTAAAAATTGAAAGACAGTACAAAACGTAAAATCAGGTTTCTGAGTGTGCTTTTGTTTATACTTTATGTACTGCTTCTTGTTTATTTTCTTTTCTTTTCAGAAGAATATGGGCGCGTTACAGCGGAAGAACGGGTGTATCGGTATAATCTGGTTCCGTTTGTAGAAATCAGAAGATTCTGGATATACAGAAAACAGCTTGGGATGTTTGCTTTGATCACCAATCTTTTTGGAAATGTGATAGGCTTTATTCCATATGGTTTTATCCTTCCGGTCATTGCGCATAAATGCCGTAACGGTTTATTCATTGTTGCATCCGGTTTTTCACTCAGCCTTTTGGTGGAAACAGTGCAGTTAATTGCAAAAGTGGGATGTTTTGATGTGGACGATCTGATTTTGAATACACTTGGGGCAGCAATCGGATATATGCTTTTTGCTGTCTGTAATTATCTGAGGAGAAAACGATATGGCGAGAAGATATAGATACGCGATCATAAAAAAGAAAGAGGCTGCAAAAGGGAAGCTGTCAGTGGGGCTGGCGATTGCTTCCCTGCTTCTGTTTGGAGGGGCTGTTGGGATAGCTTATGTACTTGAAGGATCCTATGGATTTATTGTGGGAGGCATCTGCCTGTTTGCAGCGCTGCTTTCCGTATATGGATTTCTGATGGGAATCAGTAGCTTTTCAGAAGAAAAATGTACACACAGGACCAGTATTATCGGCTCAATCCTTAATGGAATCTTTATGGTAGGCTGGTTGGCCTTTTTTTTGATGGGAGTGTGAAAATGGACGCTTACAACAGCAGATGAAATTTATTTTGGAAGTGGATAAAGTAAAACAGATTATACGTCAGACATATCTGGCAGACGGGAGCCGTAAGGAAAATGATGCGGAACATTCCTGGCATCTGGCTCTTATGGCTGTGTTGTTGAAGGAATATGCCAATGAAGAAGTTGACCTGGCAAAAGTGATCCCTATGGTTTTGCTCCATGATCTTGTGGAGATTGATGCTGGAGATACATATGCATATGATCAGGCAGGACTGGCAACGCAGAGAGCGCGTGAGACAAAGGCTGCAGACCGTATTTTTGGTATGCTTCCGGAAGATCAGGGTACAAAGTTCAGAAATTTATGGGAGGAATTTGAAGCATATGAGACAGCAGAAGCGAAATTTGCACATGTGCTGGACAATTGTCAGCCACTGCTTCTGAATGATGCTTCCGGAGGAAAAAGCTGGAAGGAACATACTGTACATAAGAGTCAGATATACAAAAGAAATGAGCATACTGCAGAAGGTTCCAGGGAAATATGGGAATATATGCAGCAGCTGATAGACAAACATATTCAGCTGGGACATGTGATCGATGACTAAATTAAATTCAAACGGAGGAGATGATAAAGTGGATGAATTGCTGAAAGAACGCTATGATCTGGCAAAAGATCGAATTGTCGAAATCTGTACTGAAACAACTGTAAAGCCGGATTTTCTGGATTTCTTTCAGAATATGGCGGCTTTTTTGGAGAAAACAGCAGTCATACTGGAAAGAGATGAAGAAAAGCTTTCCATAGAAGAATTGCAGAAAGAAAATACAGAACTTTATAAAGAACTGTTTCCTCAGAATTATACACACTGTTACGGGAATCCTGCATACGCAGAAGAAAAACTCGGTGAATATGGAAGGGCATTTACATTTCTTTACGCAGAACTTCGTGGAGCAATTGCCTATGCATATGAAAAAAAAATCTGGGATTATACAGTGACAGCAGAACTTTTTCTTGAAGTATATGCTGCTTTTGAAAATGGTGAACTGCCATCTGTAAAAAATGTGGAAGACATGCTGCGTTCTTATGTGAATGACTATTGTCAGGATATGATGGAACAGAGGATTGCGGAAGCGGTTGATCCGCAGCTGGATTTTGCTGTAAGAATCATAATGGATTCTGATCTGTCAGATCTGCGTTATCTGTACAGGTATGGAGAATATGTTTCTGCAAATGAAACAGGGGTTGCAGAATTTATGAACAGCCTCAGTCAGGATGAGATTGACAGTATGGCCCGCACATATACGGAAGGATACAGAATTGGTTTTATTAATGGAAGAAAAGACATTACCAAGAAAAAGACGGTAAACATTCGTTATAATCTTGGATTTGAGCGAATGGTACGTGCTGCAATCCTGCAGTTTCGTGAGATGGGGCTTGAACCGGTGATCTATCGCCATGCCACACATGCAGTGAATAAAAGAGGCAATGCATGGATCGGCTTTGTTGGTGGAAATGCAAATCCGCAGTATGAGTATGATCACAGGCAGGATCAGGCACTCTTTATGGACAGTGATTATGTACAGCGCAAACTTCGTTCTATGCAGAATGCATATGAGAAATATAAAGACCTGGCTGCAGTTCATGGCGGACCGGCATGTATTGAGACTTTTGGAGAAGAACCATTTGCTCCTGTTTCTACAGAAGGTGCGTGGGCTTTAAACGAGGCACAGCAGAAAATGCAGGTAGAGCTGGATAACGAATCCGGTCAGATCGTAAATCGTTACATCAGGGGCGATGAGAGAAGCTTTACGATCATTGCCTATCCGGTGCCGGAGATCGGAAATGATTTTCCGAAGATTTTTGCAGAGATTGTGAAGATCAATACCCTGGATTATAAACAGTATGAACGGATACAGCAGACGATCATTGAGACTCTGGATACCTGTCAGTGGGTGGAAATAAAAGGAAAAGATGACAACGAGACAGATTTGATCATTCATCTGCATGAACTGGAAGATGTCCGGAAACAGACAAATTTTGAAAACTGTGTGGCAGATGTAAATATTCCAGTGGGAGAAGTGTTTACTTCTCCGGTGCTTGCCGGAACTGGTGGGATTCTTCATGTAAAGAAGGTTTATTTGAACGGATTACAGTTTAAGGATCTGAAGCTGGTATTTGACTGTGGACAGGTGATTGATTATTCGTGTGCAAACTTTGAGACAGAAGAGGAGAATCGTGCATATATTGAGGATAATATTCTGCACCATCATCCGAAGATCCCAATGGGTGAGTTTGCAATCGGGACCAATACAACCGCGTATGTGGCAGCTGAAAAATATGGTATTGCAGATAAACTTCCAATTCTGATTGCTGAGAAAATGGGACCACATTTCGCTGTGGGAGATACCTGTTACAGCTGGTCAGAAGATACTCCGGTATTTAACCCGGACGGAAGAGAAATCATTGCCAGAGATAATGAGATTTCGATTCTTCGTAAAGAGGATATCAGCATGGCTTATTATGGATGTCATACAGATATTACAATTCCATATGAAGAACTGGGAAGTATCCGTGTAATTGACGAAGATGGAGAAGGAACTTCTATTATTGAGAATGGGCGTTTTGTGCTGCCGGGAACGGAAGAACTGAATCGTCCTTTTGAAAAATAACGATAGCTTATTTATTTTATGAGGTGGGCAAACTTTTTTTGTACAAAAAGAGTTTGCCCGCCAAAATATTTCTTTTCCGTAATTTTATTGACACAATTTTAGAATCTTAGTAGAATCAACCTGAAGATGTAAGAAATTATACGAGGAGGCCACCAATGAAAAAAGTTGGGATTGTAATGGGAAGCGACTCAGATATGCCGGTTATGAGTAAGGCGGCAGCAATTCTTGACAAGCTGGGCGTTGAATATGAGATGAAGATTATTTCTGCACACAGAGAACCGGATGTGTTCTTTGAGTATGCAAAGACGGCAGAAGAAAAAGGATTCAAAGTAATTATTGCAGGAGCGGGAATGGCAGCACATCTTCCGGGAATGTGTGCAGCAATCTTTCCGATGCCGGTTATCGGCATTCCAATGCATACAACATCTCTTGGAGGAAGAGATTCACTGTATTCAATCGTACAGATGCCGTCCGGAATTCCGGTAGCAACAGTAGCAATCAATGGAGGCGCAAACGCAGGACTTCTTGCCGCAAAGATTCTGGCAACATCTGATCCGGAACTTCTGGACAGATTGAAAGCATACAGTCAGGAACTGAAAGAGCAGGTTGAGGCAAAGGATGCCAGACTTCAGAAAGTTGGATACAAAGCTTATTAAAAACAGGTGGAGGAGATCAGAAGATTATGGATTACAAAAAAGCAGGTGTGGATATAGAAGCTGGTTACAAGTCAGTTGAGTTAATGAAGAAACATATTGCAAAGACCATGAGACCGGAAGTTTTAGGCGGAATCGGTGGATTTTCGGGAGCATTTTCCATGAATGCATTCAAAAATATGGAAGAACCAACACTCGTATCCGGTACAGATGGCTGCGGAACCAAAGTTAAGCTTGCTATGATCATGGATAAACACGATACGATCGGAATCGATGCTGTAGCCATGTGTGTAAATGATATTGCATGTGCAGGTGCAGAACCACTGTTCTTCCTGGATTACATTGCATGTGGAAAAAATTATCCGGAAAGATCGCAGAGATCGTAAGTGGCGTTGCAGAGGGCTGTGTAACAGTCAGGTGCAGCACTGATCGGTGGTGAAACTGCAGAACATCCGGGACTTATGCCGGAAGATGAATATGATCTTGCTGGGTTTGCAGTTGGTGTGATCGATAAGAAAGATCTTCTTACTGGCGAAGAACTGAAACCAGGAGACGTTCTGATCGGTATGGCTTCTACAGGCGTTCACAGCAATGGATTTTCACTTGTCCGCAAAGTGTTTGAAATGACAAAAGAATCTCTGGATACATATTATGATGAACTTGGAACAACTCTTGGTGAGGCACTGCTTGCTCCGACAAGAATTTATGTAAAAGCACTGAAAAGTGTTAAAGAAGCCGGAGTTCGTATTCATGCATGTAGCCATATTACCGGTGGTGGCTTTTATGAAAATGTTCCTCGTATGCTGAAAGATGGCACAAGAGCTGTCATTGAGAAGAACAGCTATCCGGTTCTTCCGATTTTTGACCTTCTTGCAAAGACCGGAGATATCGAAGAAAAGATGATGTACAATACTTTTAATATGGGACTTGGTATGGTTCTGGCAGTAGATCCTTCAGATGTAGATAAGACAATGGAGGCTATTCGTCAGGCAGGAGACACTCCATATGTAGTTGGCCGTATTGAGGCCGGAGAAAAGGGAGTGACTTTATGTTAAAGCTTGGTGTTCTGGTATCAGGAGGCGGTACAAATCTGCAGGCGATCATAGATGCGATTGACAGCGGTGTGATCACAAATGCGGAAGTCGGTCTGGTGATCAGTAATAATCCAGGCGCATATGCACTGAAACGCGCAGAGAGCCGGGGAATCCCGGCTAAGTGCATTTCTCCGAAGAAATTTGAAAATCGAGAAGAATTTCATAAAGCGCTTCTGCAGGAATTACAGGAAAATAAGGTGGAGCTGGTCGTACTGGCAGGCTTTCTGGTGGCAATTCCACCTATGATCGTGGAAGCATATCCGAACAGAATCATCAATATTCATCCATCCCTCATTCCGTCTTTTTGTGGCGTAGGATTTTATGGTCTTCATGTCCATGAGGGTGTGCTTGCACGCGGAGTCAAGGTTAGCGGTGCAACGGTTCATTTTGTGGATACCGGTACAGATACAGGACCGATCATCCTTCAAAAAGCGGTGGAAGTACAGCAGGGAGACACTCCGGAGGTGCTTCAACGTCGTGTTATGGAGGAAGCAGAATGGAAAATCCTTCCGAAAGCAATTGATCTGATTGCGAATAACAGAGTTTCAGTTCAGAATGGAAAAGTTGTTATTGATTAAGAATGCTTTATTAATAAAAATTTGTTGTTGATAGAAGAAGTCTAATAGTAGGAGGCAGATAAAAGCTCATGAAAGTACTGATTGTTGGAAGTGGCGGAAGAGAACATGCAATCGCATGGAGTGTTGCAAAAAGTCCAAAGGTAGACAAAATTTACTGTGCACCTGGGAATGCAGGAATTTCAGAATATGCAGAATGTGTGGCGATCGGAGCCATGGAATTTGAGAAGCTTGCTGATTTTGCAGAAGAAAATAAAGTGGATCTGACAATCATTGGTATGGATGACCCGTTGGTCGGCGGCGTGGTGGATGTATTTGAAGCCCGCGGACTGAAGGTATTTGGACCTCGTAAGAATGCAGCAATCCTTGAAGGCTCCAAGGCGTTTTCAAAAGATCTGATGAAGAAATACGGAATTCCAACCGCGGCATATGAGAACTTTGATGATCCACAGAAAGCACTTGATTATTTACATACGCAGGCAAAATTCCCAATCGTTCTCAAGGCAGACGGACTTGCTCTTGGAAAGGGAGTTTTGATCTGTAATACGCTGGAAGAAGCGGAAGCTGGCGTTAAAGAAATTATGGAAGACAAAAAATTCGGAAGTGCCGGAAATACTATGGTCATTGAAGAATTTATGACTGGTCGAGAAGTGTCAGTACTTTCTTTTGTAGATGGTAAAACTATCCGTACTATGACATCTGCGCAGGACCATAAACGTGCCATGGATGGTGATAAAGGATTAAATACAGGTGGGATGGGAACGTTTTCACCAAGTCCATTTTATACAAAAGAAGTTGACGAATTTTGCAAACAGCACGTTTATCAGGCAACAGTAGATGCGATGGCAGCAGAAGGTCGTCCATTTGTCGGGATTATTTTCTTTGGACTGATGCTTACAGCAGAAGGACCGAAGGTACTGGAATATAATGCACGGTTTGGAGATCCGGAAGCACAGGTTGTACTTCCAAGAATGAAAACAGATATTATAGAAGTTATGGAAGCCTGCGTGAATGGAACACTGGATAAGATAGAGCTGGAATTTGAGGATAATGCGGCTGTATGTGTGGTCCTTGCAAGTGAAGGATATCCTGTAAAATACGAAAAGGGCATTCCAATGTATGGATTTGAAAACTTTAAAGGTAAAGATGGATATTATTGTTTCCATGCCGGAACCAAATTCCAGGATGGACAGATTGTTACAAATGGCGGCCGTGTACTTGGAATTACAGCAAAAGGAAAGACTCTGAAAGAGGCACGCAAAAATGCTTATGATGCAACAGAGTGGATTCAGTTTGCGAATAAATATATGCGTCATGATATTGGAAAAGCCATTGATGAGGCCTGAAGTAATAAACGGAATGATAATATAAAAAAATCACCAAAAAAGTGTGCCATTTTTCGTGAAATATGGTATAATTTATGATATATCATGCGGAAGCGATAAATGAAAGGAAAACAAAATGGGTATTAGTGTAGAAGATGCAGTCAAAGAACTTCAGGCAAGGGAGACAGTGTTTGTGGCATATTCACAGGCAACAAAACTGCCTTATGTAACTTGCGGAGAAGAAACATATAATGATCAGGTGTGGTTTTTTGCAGAAGAGGAAACTCTGAAGGAATATGGCAAAAATAAACTGGAAGATAAAATCCTTCTTATGGGGATGCGTTATGAGAAAAAAGATTTTCCGAGAATGTACGGACTTCTGTTTTCTATTGGCGTAAACTCTGTAATCTGGAATAACGGAGCAGATGAAATTGAGATTGATCTGGAAAAAATCGTAAGAAAACCAGATCTCAGTCAGATGGAGCCGGCTAAACGTCCGCTGATCAATCCAACATTACAGCTTTCAGGTATCTATTTTATGCAGGAACTTCGACGTCCGGTTGAAAAAGAAGAACACAAAAATTTAAGAGCACTGGAAGAGGAACTGATTGCAAATCTGAAAAAATCTCATTTCCTGGTAGCAATGGAACGTGACGAAGAAAATCCGAAAAAAATTAATATTCCGTATCTGAAAAATAAAGAAGGCCAGATTTTACAGCCGGTATTTTCTGATGTTATGGAATTTGAAAAATTTGCAAAAGGTAAAAAACTTCGCCTGGCAAAAATTCCATTTAACAAACTTCCGGAAATTCTGATCAATCAGGCGGAAGCAATGGTATTTAATCCAATGGGATTTAATCTTATTCTTAATAAAGAACAGTTTAAGAAGATTCTTGGCTGATAAAAATGACATAATGATAATAAGACAGGTGGCTGAACAGGCTGCCTGTTTTTATTTTTTACTTGCAAAATCTGCTGTATGTGCTACTATATGTATAACATTGAAAAACAATGGGAGGCTGACGGAAATGGTCATTGAAATAGATTTTAACAGTGATGAAGCTATATATGTACAGCTTATGAATCAGATTATAATGGGAATTGCTACTTCCAGACTGCAAGAGGGAGATCCGCTTCCGTCAGTTCGACAGTTGGCGGATACAGTAGGAATTAATATGCATACGGTAAACAAAGCATATTCTTTGTTGCGTCAGGAAGGTTTTGTTACGATCGACCGCAGACGTGGGGCAATTATCGCTGTGGATGTTGATAAGATCAAAGCACTGGAAGAAATGAAAGAAAATCTTCTTGTAGCGTTGGCAAAGGGCTGCTGCAGAAACGTCAGCAGAAGTGAAGTGCATGATCTGATCGATGAGATCTATGACGAATACGAAATTGACAACTAGGAGGAACAAACTATGCAGGATAAATTTACCAGACAGGCTGCAAATGCGTTAAAACTGGCAAAAACCACCGCACAGTCCTGTAATCATTCATATATTGGCACAGAGCATATTCTGGTAGGTCTGCTAAAGGAAAAAGAGGGTACGGCGGGCAGGATTCTGGAAGAATTTAATGTAGAAGAAGATGCGCTGCGCCAGCTGATCGAAGAACTGATCGCACCGTCAGAGGTGCTGGTTACGGAAAAGGCACCGGAATACAGCCCAAGAGCGATGAGAGTGCTTGAAAAATCTGTACAGGAGGCAGAAAATCAGAAAGAAGCACAGGCCGGAACGGAACATCTTCTTGTGGCAATGCTTAAAGAGACGGATTGTGTTGCGACCAGGCTTCTTTATACAATGGGAGTCAATATCCAGAAACTGTATGTGGCAGTTCTGACCGCGATGGGAATTGAGAATCCAACAGCAGAAGAACTACAGGGTGGCAGAAATCAAAAAACACAGAAGAGTGGGGCAGCGACGCCAACGCTGGACCAGTACAGCAGAGATCTGACTGTGATGGCAGCAGAAGGCAAATTGGATCCTGTGGTTGGACGTGACAGAGAGATTACACGACTGATTCAGATCCTGAGCAGAAGAAGTAAGAATAATCCGTGTCTGGTTGGAGAACCGGGAGTTGGTAAGACTGCGATTGTTGAAGGTCTGGCACAGAGAATTGTTTCAGGACTTGTTCCGGATTCTGTGCGTGATAAAAGAGTTGTTGTTCTTGATATGTCAGGAATGGTTGCCGGAAGTAAGTATAGGGGAGAATTTGAGGAACGTATCCGTAAGGTAATTGATGAGGTGCGTGTAAACCAGGGAATTCTTCTTTTTATTGATGAACTTCACACAATCATTGGCGCCGGAGGGGCAGAAGGTGCTCTGGATGCGTCCAATATTCTGAAGCCTTCTCTTTCAAGAGGAGAAATTCAGCTGATTGGTGCAACAACACTGGAGGAATATCGTAAATACATCGAAAAGGATGCTGCGCTGGAGCGAAGATTTCAGCCGGTTACCGTAGAAGAGCCGACAGAACAGGAGGCCCTTGAGATTTTGAAAGGACTTCGTCCGTATTATGAGAAACATCATGGGGTAAGAATTGAAGATGAGGCTCTGGAGGCTGCGGTTAGAATGTCAGTTCGATATATTAATGACCGATTTCTTCCGGATAAAGCAATCGATATTATTGATGAAGCTGCATCCAAAGTACAGCTTGGAAGCTATCGTTCCGCACCAGAGATAGAAGCACTGGAAATAAAGATAAGAGAATTGCTGAATCAGAAAGAAGAGGCAATAAAACTTGCAGATCTGTCTATGGCAAAGAGAATTCAGCAGGAGCAGAATGAAGCGGAAGAACAGATTGAAAAATACAGAAAAAAAGAAGTGCGTAGAAATAAACGCAAAAATCTTACGGTAAATGAAAATTCTGTAGCAGATATAGTATCGGACTGGACTAAAATTCCAGTAAAAAGACTTACGGAAGGTGAAACCAAGCGTCTTGCGGCCCTGGAAAAAGAACTTCATAAAAGAGTGATCGGACAGGAAGAAGCTGTCAAAGCGGTTGCGCAGGCTGTTAAAAGAGGCAGAGTAGGGCTGAAAGATCCAAACCGTCCGATTGGCTCATTCCTTTTTCCTTGGACCGACCGGTGTAGGCAAAACAGAACTTTCAAAGGCACTTGCGGAAGCTGTGTTTGGCAGTGAACAGGCAATGATCCGTGTTGACATGTCAGAATACATGGAAAAACACAGTGTTTCCAAAATGATCGGTTCACCTCCGGGATATGTTGGATATGATGAAGGCGGGCAGCTTAGCGAAAAAGTAAGAAGAAATCCGTATAGTGTACTGTTGTTTGATGAGATTGAGAAAGCACATCCGGATGTGTTTAATATTTTGCTTCAGGTTTTAGATGATGGACATATTACAGATGCACATGGAAGAAAAGTTGATTTTAAACAGACGATAATCATTATGACATCCAATGTTGGAGCGCAGGCAATCATTGAGCCAAAGAAACTTGGCTTTATGTCCCAGGATAATGAAAAACAGGACTATGAGAGAATGAAATCCGGAGTGATGGAAGAAGTAAGAAGACTTTTTAAACCGGAATTTTTGAATCGAATCGATGAAATTATGGTATTCCATCCACTTAAAAAGCCGGAGATCAGGAAAATCGTGAATATTCTTTTGAAAAATCTTGAGAAACGATGTGCAGAGCAGATGGGTATTCAGCTTAAAATTACAGATTCGGTCAGAGATTATCTGGCAGAATCCGGTTTTGACAGTAAATATGGCGCAAGACCTCTGAGAAGAGCCATTCAGAATAAACTGGAAGATCCGATGGCCAATGAAATTCTTGAAGGCAGAATTCGAACTGGAGATACAGTGAAAGTTCAGCTTCATCAGAAGAAAATTTTGTTTTATTCCGGTCAGAGATACGGAATAAGCGCAGAGGGGATTATGGCAATTTAAAATCTAAAAAAGATGTTAAATCTTGGTTAGGATACTGGTCAAAAAAAGTACTGAATGTTATAATAATGTAACTGAAATATCTGCGTCAGATGGGATATTAAGATAACACGGTGCAGATATGCAAGGACTAAAACACAACAGAAAAGTCTAGGGAGGACATAAGATCATGGCAGTAGTAAAAGAACTGATCCGAACAGAAGAAAATGGGGGCATAAGCTTTGGTAATTATGAATTACCGACAAAATCTAAAGCATCTGATTTCCCATATCAGGGAGATGTTTATAAAGTAAAAACATTTAAAGAGATTACCAAACTGGAACGCAATGGAATGTTTGTATACGAGTCTGTACCGGGAACTGCTGTATATTCATTGAAGCAGGATGGTACTGGCATGGAGTTTGAAGTAGAAGGTGCGGAGGACGCGCAGATTACCGTTGAGATGGAAGCTGATACAGAATACAGCATTTCTATTGATGGTGAAGATGCAGGAAAAAATGCAGACAAATCTTGGCGGCAAGCTTTCTTTCAGTGTAGAACTTGGCGGAGATGCAGCTGTAGCAGTAAAGGTTGAAAAATGCTAAAAAATAAAAAGGTTGTTTATTTTTGTCAGGAATGTGGGTATGAGTCTTCAAAGTGGATGGGACAATGTCCTGGATGCAGAGCATGGAATACATTTGTTGAAGAAACAGTTTCCACAAAGAAGGTATCTTCGACGGGAAGCGGTCTACAGAACGGTTTGCGAAGAGCTGAACCGGTAGTATTAAAAGACATCAGACTTTCGGAAGATGAAAGAAAACTGACGAATATAGGAGAGCTTGACAGAGTACTCGGGGGCGGCATTGTCCCCGGGTCTTTGGTATTGGTGGGTGGAGATCCGGGAATCGGAAAATCCACCCTTCTTTTACAGGTTTGCAGAAATCTGGCGATGTCGGGTAATTCTGTATTATATATATCAGGTGAAGAATCTTTGCGGCAGATTAAATTACGTGCTGAACGTATTGGGGAGTTCAATGAGAATCTTCAGTTACTATGTGAGACAAATCTGGAAACAATCAGAGAGGTGATTGAAAGAAAAAAACCGGATATGGTCGTGATTGATTCAATCCAGACGATGTTCCATGAAGATATCAGTTCGGCACCAGGCAGTGTTTCGCAGGTTAGGGAATCAACGAATATTCTGATGCAGATTGCCAAAGGTCAGGGTGTTTCTATTTTTATCGTAGGACATGTGACAAAAGAAGGCAATGTAGCAGGTCCGAGAGTTTTGGAACATATGGTGGATACAGTGCTGTATTTTGAGGGAGACCGTCATGCGTCTTATCGTATTCTTCGTGCTGTCAAAAACAGATTTGGATCTACAAATGAAATTGGTGTATTTGAAATGAGAAATACAGGACTGGAAGAAGTGAAGAATCCGTCAGAGTTTATGCTGAACGGAAAGCCGAATGGGACATCTGGTTCCATTGTTGCGTGCTCGATGGAAGGAACACGACCGATCCTTGTGGAGATTCAGGCACTGGTCTGCCAGAGCAATTTTGGAATACCAAGAAGAACTGCGGTGGGAACTGATTTTAACAGAGTAAATCTGCTTATGGCTGTATTAGAAAAAAAATGTAGGAATTCATCTGGCAGCCTGCGATGCATATGTAAATATCGCAGGTGGCATGAAAATGACAGAGCCTGCGATTGATTTGGGAATCTCACTGGCAGTTGTATCGAGCTGCAAAGATATTATCATTCCGGATTCAATGATCGCATTTGGCGAAGTTGGATTAAGTGGTGAGGTCCGGGCAGTGAGTATGGCAGGACAAAGAGTGGCCGAAGCGAAAAAAACTTGGTTTTGATACAGTGATCCTGCCGGAAGTATGTAAATCGTCTGTGGGAAAAGTTTCTGGCATTAATCTGGTATATGTGTCCTGGATTCAAGATGCAATTCGTTATATCATGAAGAATAATTATAAATTATAAAAAATGAGTGTTGACAACTCGGTTGGAAAGTGGTATTCTAACTGAGCTGTCACAAGAAATTGTTTCTTCTGATTGAACAATTTGAAAAGTTTTGAAAAAATGCATAAAAATTGTTGACAGGGGAAACAGAGATGTGATAGAGTAAACAAGTCGCCTGAGAAGCGAACACACAGACATCAAAACACCTCGAAAAAAACTTGAAAAAAAGTACTTGACAGGCGCTGGTGAATGTGATAAAGTAAATGAGCTGTCTGAAGAGAATGGCGAGTTAAGAACTTGATAACTAAACAGTGAAACACATACGATTCTCGAAAAATTTCTTTAAGAATTATCATTCAACAGAATGAACTTTTTATAAACAGTAATGACGAGAGATAACT
>ENA-OQET01000472-OQET01000472.1-human-gut-metagenome-genome-assembly--contig:-NODE-472-length-21260-cov-4.592675_pt1 | contig 21260 bp, 19 predicted proteins | sample MGYA00242800_ERZ504645 | MGnify/ENA primary metagenome ERZ504645 (study PRJEB26092, sample SAMD00036308) | human gut metagenome | host: Homo sapiens | study: EMG produced TPA metagenomics assembly of... | reverse complement strand
AAAAAGTCAGCTTGCGTTCATCATCAATGATTCCACTTTTCACACTCCAATCGATATCTGACATTTTGATTTCTGGCGGATTATTGTCATCTCTATTTTTACTACTATTGCTGCTGCATCCAGTAAAACAACATAAAATAATCACTAATCCTAACAATATTTTCTTCTTCATATTCATTTCTTCTTTTGTTTGGTTACAATTGTACACTTCTGAATAAAAAGAAATCCCTACCATAATGGTGAGGATGTAATAAATCCGTTATTCAATTTCTTTTGATAATTTCGTCAACCCTTGGTTTTCCAGTATTTCATCAATATCGCCCAGATCATATTTTCTGTGGTTCACTGCTACGATGATGCATGCATCCCGCTTGTCTTTTGCATATAATGGTTTCATCGTACGCTTTTCCATATTCAGTATCTTTTCTGCAATGTAAGATTTGCATCACAACGAGGACAGAATTCATCGCCCTCATCTGCTGCTCAAATCAGTCTCTTCTCCAAACAATAATGATAAATTCCATCCTCCGAAACATCTCCACAGATTTCATCTGCCACTGCTTTCAGATCATCGGATGCATTTGCCATTGCAATTCCATTGCCAACTGCTTTTAACATTTCGATATCGTTATTGCCATCCCCAAATGCCATAGCCTGAGATTTATCTATGCCATAATGTTTTAACATTTTCTCAATCCCTGCTCCTTTTCCTGCATTGACCGGTATGATGTCAACTGCTCGATCCCACCATGCCGTAATCTCAGCTCCCTGGACACCTTTTAAGATCTCTTGATACTCTTCTACTCTTGCACCCATCAACACTTGATAAACTTTTTCTTTTTTTATATCTTCGAAATCTTCTGCTACATCAACTTCGGCATTCCCAAATGCATAGTAATCGATCAAATCCTGATCTTTTCCATTTGCAGCCATACGGTCTTTCGTTGCTAATGCAACTGGCTTTCCCATTTTGTCTGCATTTTTAATGATCCTTTCAATATCTTTTAATGGAATACAATTGCTATAGAGTGTTCCACTGTGATCATAGCAATAAGACCCATTGTATGTAAGAAATGCATTAAACTCAACTCCTTCAAAATGTGGGACAAGCATCGGTCCTCTTCCTGTTGCCAAACAAAGTTTGACTCCTTTTTCCTGTAGTCGCTTTAATGCTTTCATAATGTTTTTTCTGAAATCGTATCTTGATCCATAGCGATCAATGTACCATCAATGTCAAAAAATATGATTTTATATCTTTCATGTCTTTCTTTTCCTTCTATATTATGATGAGAGTTTACGCTAAATAACGAAATGCCTGTATGATATAAGACAAAATCTTGATCATACCCTGCTTTTTGCTATCCATCGTGCGTTCTGCTACATCCTTATCATTTTGATAACTTCCATCTTGATTCACTTTCAAAGATCCGCTTTTTAATCTGCTAAAATCTTCTTCCAGCTGTTTTGTGATCTCTTTTCCTTGTACAACAAGCATCGTTTCTGTGTCTACATAGGTACTTCTGCAATCAAAGTTGTAAGAACCAACCACTGCTATATCATCATCAATGATCAGAGATTTTCCGTGTGTGGAATGTCTGCCCATATATTCATACAGTGACACTCCTGTACCTAAAATCTTTGATCGGTTCTTTTGATAATCTGCTGATGCACAAATATTATCTCCTGATGCGATTGAATTCAAGATCATTGTTGTGTTCGGAACCTGTTGTTTCACCTGTGCGATCCCTTCGTACATTTCTTTGGAAAACACTGCATATGGTGTATGAATGATAACTTTGCTTTTTGCCTGTAACATCAACTGCTTCAGCGTTTCAAATACAACTGGTTCTTTTCCATAAATTGTTGTCGGATTGGTTACCAGTGTTGTTTTCTTCGTTGGAACTGTAATCTTTTGATAATCATAATCTGGAACTTTCACTTTCTCTGCATGGGATAAAAGGCGCTTGACTTCCTTCTCTTTTTTATTCTTTGAGCATGTACTAAATTTTGTTTTGCAGACTTCTAAGTTCCAGACTTTTTGAAAATATCTTCTGATCTGTCCGACTGCACCTTGATCTTTTGATCCTTGATTGACGATCAGAATCTCCCTGTCTATACCTTTGCTTTTTCCTTTGTGTGTTCCAAGGAAATAATCAAACATATTTCTACCACCCATTAAGAGATACTTATGATCTGACACAATATATTTGTCATGCAGACATCCATTGATCGTCCATGGTTTCAAAAGATTTGGCGTGTTATAAAAACGAATTTCAACATTTGGCTCACTTCCAACTGCTGCAAAAATATCCTTTCCTGTCATATGGATCGTTCCATAAAGCCCATCAACCAGAATCTTTATCTTGACGCCTCGTCTGGATGCTTTGAGTAATTCTGAAAAAATATCATCACTGCTGACTTCCTTCACGGATATCAAAGGTTGATAGAATGATCTCTTTCTTTGCTTTTCGTATCATATCCAACCGCAGATCAAGTGCTTCCTGATTATCACTGACGATCTTTGCTCGGTCTGATCCATTTTCGTTTGATGTTGAATAAAATGTTTCCGTATGAATCTTTGACTTATTTGTTTTGCTTACCGATTTCATATGTACAAATGGTACAAGCATTCCAATGATCACATACAAAATAAACAAAACCAGAACGATTCCTGCTATTTTTAATTTCTTCATTGTTCTAAAATCCTTATTTTAATTTAGATAAATAAATTTTACTGTCTTTATTTTAATCATCTCTAATAAAAAATTTTAAACTATTGATTTCATAATCGGGTTTTGGTTGTGGATCTTCTGTCAGATCTTGTCCTCTGTGAAACCAGATTGTCTTGATCCCTGCATTAATCCCGCCTTGAATATCAGAACTTAAGCTGTCTCCAATAATCGCTGTGTTCTCCTTCTTAAAATCTGGAATCTTAGAAAAACATTTCTCAAAATATTCAATACTTGGTTTGTTATATCCAATTTCTTCGGAAATAAAAACACCTTGCAGATACTTCTCAATTCCTGAACTTTTTAATCTTCCTCTTTGTACAGACAATGTTCCATTTGTTACAAGATAAATACGAAATCTCTTTGATAATTCCTGTAAAACTTCTTCGGCTCCTTCGATAAAATAGTGTCCTTGTCCTAAATAGTCCTGATAATGTTTTGCCACTTCCTGTAGTGATGCTTTTATATCAAATTCTTGAAATAAAAGCTTAAATCTGCGCATTTTTACTTCTTCTCTTGTCATTTTCCCTTGTTCCAACAATTTCCATTGAGCAAGATTAATCTTATGATAGCAATCACGCATCTCATCCGTCACAGAAATTCCTACATCACCTAATGCCCTTGTAATTGCATTGGCTTCTGCTTTATCAAAATCCAGTAATGTATTGTCTAAATCAAATAATAATGTATCGATCATAAATCAATCTCCCTTTTTAATGTAATAGTGATATTATAACATGATGTAAGTGTCAAAAGTATAAATTGTGTTTATTCTTGCACATATATTCAAAAAGAGATTCACCATAATTGATGAATCTCTTTTCGTTAGAATGAATTGTTATAGATTGTATGAATAATGATCGACTTATTTGTCTTTCAATACTGCCTGAGCTGCTGCTAATCTTGCAATTGGTACACGGAATGGTGAGCAGGATACATAGTCTAATCCGGCTCTGTAGCAGAATTCTACAGATGATGGATCTCCACCATGTTCTCCACAGATTCCTAAGTGGATATCTGGACGAGTTGCTTTTCCTTTCTTAGCTGCCATCTCGATCAGCTGTCCAACACCTTTCTGATCTAATTTAGCAAATGGATCAGATTCGTAAATCTTGTTCTCATAGTAAGACTCTAAGAACTTACCTGCATCATCACGAGAGAATCCAAATGTCATCTGTGTTAAGTCATTTGTTCCGAAAGAGAAGAATTCTGCTTCTTCGGCAATCTCGTCTGCCAATAATGCTGCACGAGGAATCTCAATCATTGTACCAACTTTGTACTTAATGTCAGATTCATAGTAAGCTTTTTACTTTCTCAGCTGTCTGTACAACAACTTCTTTAACATATGCTAACTCTTTCTTCTCTCCTACTAATGGAATCATGATCTCAGGAACAATATCATATCCTTTTTCCTGTTTTACTTCGATCGCTGCTTCCATAACGGCTCTTGTCTGCATCTTGGCAATCTCTGGATAAGTAACTGCCAGACGGCATCCACGATGTCCCATCATAGGGTTAAATTCATGAAGAGCTGCACGTCTCATATTGATCTCTTCTACTGTAACTCCCATATCTTTGGCAAGAGCTGTGATCTCTTCCATTGTATTTGGAAGGAACTCATGAAGAGGTGGATCTAAGAAACGGATTGTGACCGGTCTTCCTTCCATAACCTCATATAAGTCTTTAAAGTCTTTCTTCTGATAAGGAATTAACTGATTTAATGCGATTTCTCTTGCTTCTTTTGTTGTAGAGAGAATCATACGACGGATCTTTGGAATTCTCTCTGCATCAAAGAACATATGCTCTGTACGGCAAAGTCCAATACCCTGTGCTCCAAATTTCACTGCATTCAATGCATCGGCAGGTGTATCTGCATTTGTTCTTACCTGTAATGTACGGATCTCATCGGCCCATGTCATGATACGGTCGAAATTACCACTGATACTTGCAGGTACTGTACGAATCTCACCTAGATAAATCTTACCTGTGGATCCATCTAAGGAAATATAATCTCCTTCCTGTACTGTCTTTCCACCTAATGTGAAAGATTTGCCATCTTCAGCAAACTTGATATCTCCGCATCCTGCTACACACGCTGTTCCCATACCACGTGCTACAACGGCAGCGTGAGATGTCATACCACCACGAGCTGTTAAGATACCTTCTGCTGCATGCATTCCTTCGATATCTTCTGGTGATGTTTCTAAACGAACTAAGATAACTTTCAGTCCTGCTTCATGATGCAGTTTCGCCATCTCAGCGTCAAAATATACTTTACCAGCAGCAGCTCCTGGAGATGCTGGAAGTGCTTCTCCAATTGGAAGAGCGGCTTTCAATGCTGCCTGGTCAAAGTTTGGATGCAGTAACTGATCTAATGCTTTCGCATCGATTCTTGAAACTGCTTCTTCTTTTGTGATCTTTCCTTCATCTACCAATTCGCAGGCGATACGAAGTGCAGCTGGGGCTGTTCTCTTACCATTTCTTGTCTGTAAGAAGTACAGTTTTCCTTCCTGAATTGTAAATTCCATATCCTGCATGTCACGATAATGTTCTTCCAGTGTATGAGCAATGTCCATAAACTGTTTATAACAATCTGGTAAGTCTTCTGCCAGTTTAGTAATTGGCTGTGGTGTACGAACACCAGCTACTACGTCTTCTCCCTGTGCATTGATCAGGTATTCTCCGTAGATCTGTTTCTCACCTGTAGATGGGTTTCTTGTAAATGCCACACCTGTTCCTGATGTATCTCCCATGTTACCAAATACCATTGTCTGAACGTTAACAGCTGTTCCCCAGTCTCCTGGAATGTCGTTCATTCGACGATAATAGATAGCACGTGGGTTGTCCCAAGAGCGGAATACCGCTTTGATTGCTTCAAATAACTGGTCCTTTGGATCCTGAGGGAATTCTTCATTCAAAGCTTTGCGATAGATACCTTTGTATCTCTTGATCACTTCCTTCAGATCATCGGCATCTAAGTCTGTATCAAACTTCACACCTTTCTCTGCTTTGATGTCATCTAAGACATCTTCGAATTTCGCTTTATCAACTTCTTTTACAACGTCTGAGAACATCTGGATAAAACGACGATAAGAATCATATGCAAAACGAGGATTGCCTGTCTTCTTCGCAAATCCTTCGACAGCTTCATCATTCAATCCTAAATTAAGGATCGTATCCATCATACCCGGCATGGATACTCTTGCTCCTGATCTTACTGATACTAATAGAGGATCTTCAAGGTCTCCGAACTTCTTTCCCTGAATCTCTTCCAAGTCTTTCATTGCTTCAATTACCTGTGATGCTACTTCATCACTGATCTTTCCACCGCAGTCATAATAGTTTGTGCACGCTTCTGTTGTAACTGTGAATCCCTGAGGAATTGGTAAATTAAGTCCTGTCATCTCTGCTAAGTTTGCACCTTTTCCTCCAAGAAGGTTACGCATCTCGGCATTTCCTTCACTAAATTTGTAGACCCATTTTGTTGCCATGTCAATACCTCCTAAAATTAATTATGTCACATTCATATGTCATTGAACTTATTGTACCACAAATTTCAGATTTTGCAAAACTTTTTTGTGTATTTTACATAATTTTTTCATTTTCTCGTTTTTCATTATAAAAACTGCACATTTACATGATTTTCGATGCAATTTATACTGTTATTTTTGTCTTATTTTAACGATTTTTGTGTTTTATTTTTTGTATACAATATATAAAAAATCCCAGAGTCTTTTCACTGAAAAGATCCTAGGATTTCATTTTTATATCAAAGTTATTCAGTTTTTTAAGAATGTTTTCTTTTTATAGTCTGGTTTTTGCTGCTTCTTTTTTTCTTTATCCAAAATTTCTAATTATTTATTCTTTAAACAGATTCTCTCCATCCTGTTTGATCACATCTTGATACCAATAAAAACTATCTTTCTTATATCGATCTAATGTAGCGCCCTCTTCTTCTTCGCGATCTACATACACAAATCCATATCGTTTATGATATCCATTCAGCCAGCTTAACAAATCGGTAAAAGACCATGTACAATATGCAAGCACTTCACAGCCTTCCTCGATGGCTTTTCCTAATTCTTTTAAATGTTCTCTTAGATAATCAATTCGATATTCATCATGAATCTTATGATCTTCCGTCTTCTTATCAAATGCTCCAAGTCCATTTTCCGAAATGATGATTGGCAGATCATAACGACTTGTGATCTCACGACAACAATAGCGAAGCCCAACTGGATCAATACTCCAATCCCAGTCTGTTGTCATCAAATATGGATTTCCTGGATTTTTATAAATTCCAGGAACTCCAAGTACCTGCGCAGAACCTTTCACTCCTGTTGTATTCATTGTACCATATGGTGTTACTCCATCCATCGGATTATACTCGCATACACAACTTTGATAATAATTAACTCCCATAAAATCAATCTCTGCCGCTGCTGCCTTTAAAATTTTCTGATCGTCTTTTGTGACAACTGGTGCAAATCCTTTTTTTCTTAAATAATTCATGGCTGCTTTGGGATATCTTCCATATGCATAGACATCCATCCACCAGAAATTCTTCATGTTCATCATAATCATGTTTTGACATAACATTTTCAGGTTTACAATCAAGTGCATAAGATGGTGTATAAGCAAAGCTTGCACCAATCTTTCCTGTTCCGCCCATCTCGCGATATGCCAAAACAGCCTTTGCATGTGCCATAAAGACGTGATGGTTCACTTGATAAAATGTTTTCTGATCGTCAAACTTTCCTGGAGGATGCTGTGCTGTCAGCCATCCAAGTGATGTAAAAATATTTTGTTCATTAAATGTAATCCAGTATTTTACCTTACTTCCATATGCCTTAAATAAAGTCTTAGCATAATTTACATAATCCTCAATGATCTCCTCAGATTCCCATCCTCCATAGAGATCCACTAATGCCTGAGGAAGATCCCAATGGTAGATTGTCACCATTGGTTCAATCCCATATTTTAAACATTCATCAATAATATTTTCATAAAACTCAATTCCTTTGGGATTGACCTCTCCTCTTCCTTCCGGATAGATTCTTGCCCATGAAACAGAAAAACGATAAGTTTTTAATCCCATTTCCGCCATCAACGCGATATCTTCTTTGTAGCGATGATAATGGTCAACTGCAACATCTCCGGTTGTCGCTTTATATGTTTTTCCTGGAATCCTTACAAATTGATCCCAGTTTGTGATCCCTTTTCCATCTTCTCTCCAGCCGCCTTCAATCTGATAGGCAGCTGAAGCACTTCCCCACAAAAATCCTTCTGGAAATTTTGTAACTTTCATTTCTTCCATAAATGTTACGCTTCCTTTCTGCTACTGTACACTTAATAATTTACTTTCCTTTGTTACTACTTTATCTTCACATGCTTTAACTTTTGCAAATTGTTCTGTATTGGAAATAATGATCGGTGTTGTTACATCGTATCCATCTGCTTTAATCTTGTCAATATCAAATTCTAGTAAGATATCCCCTTTTTTCATTGTATCTCCAGATTTTTTCTTTGGAGTAAAATATTTTCCTTTTAAATTTACTGTATCGATTCCTACATGTACCAAAAGTTCTACTCCATCTTCACTTACTAATCCTAATGCATGTCCTGTTTCAAAAACAGCATCTACTTTTCCGTCAAATGGTGCATAGACAACTCCTTTTTCAGGAATGATCGCTGCTCCTTTTCCTAAGATTTCTTGCGAAAATGTTGGATCTTTCACTTCTGTTAAAGGAATCACTTTCCCTTCAACTGGACTTGTAATGCTGATCTCATTATCTAATAACTGTGCATTAGATTCTTCTACAAAATCTAAATCATCATCTTCATCTACAATATCTTCAAAGCCAATAATCAGTGTTGCAACAAATGTAACAACTACTGTGACCAAAATTGTGAGTGCTGCAAATAATAATGTCTGTGGTTTTCCTTTTTCTACATACTGAACAATTGTTACGATTGCTGGTGTTGCAATTCCAAAACATTTCATTTGGAAAAATCCACCGACTAATCCACCAACAGCACCACCAATACATGCTCCTAACATTGGTCGTTTTAAACGAAGTGTTACACCATAAAGTGCAGGTTCTGTGATACCAGCAAATAATGCTGAAAACGCAGAAGATCCTGCGATCTGTTTAAAGTCTTTGTTTTTGCTTCGAAGTGCAACTGCAAGGGAGGCTGCACCCTGTGCCATATTAGAACATAATTCTCCGATACAGATAAAGTTCTCATATCCTGTTGTTGCAATCATCCCTAATTTAATCGGTGTAAATGCATGATGCATACCTGCCATAACAACGAATGGATAAACGCCAGCCACAAGACCAATGGCAATAAATCCTAATTTATCATGAATTGCATAAACTACTGTTGATAATCCATTACCGCAAATAGCTCCTAAAGGTCCAAGAATGATCAATGCGATCGGTGCTTCAATTAAAACAACTAACATTGGTTTTAAGAAGTTCTTTGTGACAACTGGCGTGATTTTATCTACAAAACGTTCTACATATCTTAGAGAATATACTGCCAAAATGATTGGGATAACCGAATAAGAATAGGATGCATAAGTTACCGGAATATATTTCAAAAATTTCACAGTCTGTCCTGCATCATGTGCTGTATTCATCAGTGTGATCAAGTTTGGATGTAACATGATCAGTGCAATACTTGCTGCATAATACATATTTGTTCCAAACTTTTTGGATGCTGAAATTGCAATCAGTACTGGCATGAAGAAAAACGCACCATCTCCTATAACACTTAATAACTGATATGTTTGCCCATTTGTGCTTAACACACCGATCATAGGAAGTAATGTAAGCAATACTTTGATCATAGCTGCACCAATGATTGCTGGAATAACAGGTGCCATGATACCTGAAATCGTATCCATCAGCATTGTAAAGATATTTTTCTTTTCATTCGATTTTGCTGGTACTTCTTTTACTTCATTAGAAAAATTCCCAAGTTTATTTAATTCGTTAAATACGTTTCCAACATCATTTCCAATAATGATCTGATATTGTCCGCCCTTTTTCATGATTCCCATAACGCCTTTTGTTTTCTTTACTGCTTCATCATCAACGATGGATTCATCTTTTAATGTGAAACGAAGTCTTGTCATACAATGTACCAGATTGATGACATTATCTTTTCCTCCAACTCTTTGAAGGATCTTTTTTGCTGTATTTTCATAATCCATTTTGTTTTCCTCCTTTTTTCTGGATTTAAAAATTTTCATTTTTCTTTATATAACAAAGACCTGACAATAGATAAAATAATTCCCGGGGTTATTCCATCTATTGTCAGGTCTTGCTTAACTTAATAATAACAAACCTATGATTATTTTGTTTGTTCATCTAAAATTCGTTTGATATGAATTAATAAATATAATTGTTCATCAATTGTTAATTTATAGTTATATTGCTTTTTAATATATTCTGCAATTTTTTTTACTCCTGAAAAAGCATTTTCATTCTGTTCTACCATCACTTTATAAATTTCTTGCATCGTATCTTCATATTCCATATGGTCAAAGACTCTTGCCGCAAAAAACTTTAAATGTGTTAAAAATCTCTCATACGAAATAGATTCTTCATTTAAATCTATCTTAAAATGAATCCTTACAATCTGTAAGACTGTATTGATCAACTCTGTAATCTGATTCACATCGGTTATATTCTGTGCATTTAATTCTGCAGACACGATATGCATTGCAATAAATGCAGCTTCATCATCTCCCAAATCCTCTCCTGTCTGTTCTTTAATCCATTCAATCGCATGCATACCAACCTGATATTCCTTTGGATAAAACTTACGAATATCGATTTTCATCATATTCTTTAATGCGATTCCTTCTCGATAACGAGCGACTGCTGAATTGATATGATCCGTCAGTGTCACATATAAGGAATCTCTTATTTCTAATTTTTCTTTTTTTGCCTCTTTTACTACACGATCAACAATTCCAAGGTATTCTTCCGAAATCTCTTTTACTACTTCCTGTAGTCTCTTGCTTTCTTCTTTATTCTCTAGATGATATGTCTTATCTACCAGAGACTGATCAATATTTTCACCTTTTCTTTTTTTAAATCCAATTCCCGGACCTGTCATGATCAATTCCATTCCTTGTGAATCTACACTGACAACAGCATTTGTATTCAGAACTCTGATTATTTTCACGTTCATCCTCTCCTCTAATTTTATCTAAGTTTTTCATCATTTTTTGTATCTCTATAAATGTACAAGAAAGAATCCTGATTTACAGGATTCTCCGCCTGCGGCGGGTCGCTTCTGCGACATATTACCCTTCCGCCGCAGTGCGATCCTGCCCGGAGCTCTTTTTCATATCATAAGGGATTCCATCGAAATTTCCTATGATATAAAAAAAGACTGCTTAAGACATACTTCTCTTCCTATGTCATAAACAGTCTTGCTTACCATTACGTAATAACAAACTTACTGCTATTATAATATCAGGTAACTTTTTATTTGTCCATTGTTTTTTCTATTTTCGTCATTTATTCTAATTTCACAAACTTTTTTTGTGCATTATGACGAATCTATAAATTTTTATGTATTTTCCATAATTTTTACATTTTATTTTTAATTCTAATCCGCAATCTTATCGATCGCATTTGTCACAGCATCTATGTTTTTGTGACCATCTAACATCTTTTGTTTATAATCTGGTTCTTCCTGCTTCTCTTCTTTCACACTGATCTCCCAGAATGGTCCCCCTGCATTAGCACCTTCTTTGCCTTGTCGGATCACTTTCTTAAGCGACCACGTCTCAGCTGTTCTGGCTCTGCTTCCTACATCGGCAATCTTTACTTTATCTTTGCCGACCATTCTTGTTAATACAACAAAATGTCCATTCTTTGTGAAATCTCCAGGCCCCATCAGTGCCACGACTGGATGTCCTGCTCTTAATGCTTTCTCTACAGCATCTTTATCCATTCCAAGACCCTTACACTGCATTCCATATAATTTGGATAATCCTGGAACTACGCTGTGAGAACATCCCTGTCCTGTGTAATACCATCCATGTTTATATGCCTGTTTGCACATCTTTGGAACATCAGCTTTCTTTCCAGTTAAAGAACTGTAGCATACGGCAACTGCGGTTGGTCCGCATCCTGCTGCCTGAATCGTACTTCCGCCGATCTTCTTTCCCGGATAATCTGCCTGATTATAATAAACAACTTTTAATTGCTTGTTCTCTGTCTGCTCTGCAGCCATAACCCCTGCTGTCTGTGTCATCATCATTGCTGCGATCCCCATCGTTGCGATCACTCTGCCAGTCATCTTGTTCAATCTCATAGTACCCTCCAGATAACTTCTGCTTTTGACATAATACATCAGTTATTGATTATAACAGAGGGTAGTTTGTTAATCAAGTGTTTCAATTGTTAATTTTTTATTAAATCTTGTTTATATTTTTTCATTTTTTTACCAAAAGATGATAAATGTCGCTGCATTTATTCATGAATTTTTCGCTGTGTCGTTCCTGCAATTCCAAGCTGTGCACGATATTTTGCTACAGTTCTTCTTGAAATCTTCATATTCTTTTGTTCTAACAAACTTACGATCTTTACTGTCACTTAATGGTTTTTTCTTATCTTCTTCTTTCACAAGCCGTCTGATTTCTTCCTTAATCTCTTCTGTCGTCGAATCTTGGTCTCCAAATGTCTGTGTATTATTAAAAATGTCTCTCATTCCGATCGTTCCACCTGGATATTGAATATACTTTCCTTTGACTGCGCGACTTACCGTTGATACATGCATTTCAATATCATCTGCTATATTTTGCATGGTCATTGGTTTCAACTGCTTATGATTCATAAAATATTCTCTCTGACGGTCAAGAATTGCCTTTGAAATCTTAAGCATCGTCTCTCTTCTTTGTTCAATGCTTGTAATGATAAAACGACATCTCTCATATTTCTTTCTGAAATATTCTTTTAGCTCAGAATCTTCTGCCTGTTCCATCATTTTGACATAATAATCATTGATTGAATAATCACCGATCCAGTCATCATTTAAACGAATCTTTAGTTCTTCTCCATCTTTTTCCATTAAAATGTCTGGGACGATATACTGATCGGTTCCCCCTGTATATCCACTTAACGGTCTTGGATTTAATTCTTGAATTTTAAAAATATACTTTCTTACCTGTGATGTCTTAATATCAAGTGCTCTTGAAACAGTCGATAAATGTCCCATTGCAATATCTTCCAGGTGATTTTCTACGATATATCGCAGGTCATCATTTAATAATCCTTCTCTTTCAAGCTGAAGAAGGAGACATTCCGATACACTTTCTGCAAATACACCTGCTGGTTCTAATTGCTTGAGATGATCTAAAAGCCTTTCACAATCTTTTTCTTCAATTCCAAGCTTATGACTGATCTCTTTTGTGGAAACAAGCAAAAGCCCAGATTCCTCTAGGCATTGTGCCATGTATTTCATAACATTCCACTCTTTCTTTGTATAATCTTTTGCATTTAACTGTTCCATAAAGAAGGCTTCGGGATCTTCGATTTTCTTATCTTCAATATCACTTTGCTCAATATCCTGATATCCGCCTGCATTTCCATGCAATGTAAAGAATTCCTTTCCAGATTCCTTATGTTCCATCAATGGATTCTCTGCATATTCATCCTGCAAAAACTTCTCAAGTTCATAATTATCAAACGATAAGATCTTTAATGATTGTACCTGAAACTGATTTAATTGCTGTGACAAGCCTTGTTCCAGCTTCATTTCATATGACATTTTACATCCTCCAATTACTTTCTTTGATCAAGTACTTAATCTTATCATAATCTATTTTCACTCTGAATAAAAGAGATTTTGCTTGGATGATCTCTTTTTCTAAGTTATATCTATTTTCCCGCTTTCTCTTCTTCTATGGTCTTCTGAAATTCTTTCACATCTTTTGCGATCTCACCGCTTAATAACAGCATACAGATCAGATTTGGGATTGCCATCAATGCATTTGCAATATCTGAGAAGTTCCATACAAGCTCCAATGTCTGTGTTGCCCCGACATAAGCTACCAGAGAAAAGATAATTCGGTAGATCATGTTGAACTTATGAGTTCCCATCAGATACTCAAACGCCTTTTCTCCATGATACTCCCATCCAAGAATTGTGGAAAATGCAAAAAGTGCAATTCCGATCGTTACCAGATATCCTCCAACTTTTCCAAGAACTGTGGAAAATGCCGCAATCGTTAATGCAGAACCTATGTACATCTCTCCTGTTGCCGGATCGATCTGTCCGAGCACTCCGGAGCTTGCGATCGCAAGACCTGTGATCGTACAGACAACGATCGTATCCCAGAAAGTTCCTGTCATATTGATATATGCCTGCCGAACCGGATGATCTGTTGTTGCTGCTGCCGCTGTAATCGCTGCAGATCCCATTCCAGCTTCATTTGAAAAACATCCTCTGGCAACTCCGTAACGTGCTGCATTCATCATAGATGCGACGATATTTCCACAAAGAGCCCCACCAACCGCTTTCACACTAAATGCCATATGAAAGATCATAGAAAGTCCTGCTGGAAGATTACTGATATTCCCAAGAATGACGATGACTCCTGCGATCACATAAAAGATTGCCATCACTGGAACTACGACAGAAGATACTTTTGATATCGTTTTTATTCCACCGATGATGATCAGTAAGGCTAAAATAGTGATCACTGCTCCAACAGTACTAACCGATACTCCAAATGTCTCATGAACTGCTGTTGAAATTGAATTTCCCTGTGTCATATTTCCAATTCCAAAGGATGCGATCACGGCAAATAAAGCAAACAGCCATCCAAGTACGGCTCCAAGCTTTTTGTTCTTGAGTGCCTTTTTCATTGTATACATTGGTCCACCGGACATCTCGCCCTTTTCATTGACTTCTCTGTATTTGATTGCCAACATACATTCTGAAAATTTAGATGATAATCCAAAACATGCAGAAATCCACATCCACACCAATGCTCCAGCACCTCCTGAAACCATTGCTGTCGCTACTCCTACGATATTTCCAGTTCCGATCGTTGCCGCCAGTGCTGTTGTCAATGCTGAAAATGGTGATACATCACCCTCTCCTCTGTTTTTTGTTCTGGATTCTTTACTTAATGTCTTTATAATCGCCCAAGGAAGGTTTCTCCAGGTTAGGAAATTGCATCGAATTGTTAAAAGGATTCCTGTTCCCACGAGAAGCACTAGCATCACTGGTCCCCATACAAAAGCATCCACATCAGATATGATCTTACTTAACATATACTATCTCTCCTCTCTGATCTTATTTTCATTTCTAAAATGCCAAAAAAGGAGCAACGAAAAATTCGTTGCTCCTTCAACTTATGAACTTAGTATATCCATATATGACCACTCTGTCAATATTTATTTTAAGGTCATACCAATGCTTTCCCGATCATCTCACCCTGCCTGATCTTTGTCTCACACTGGTTCTTGGTACGTTCTAACAGTTCTTCTCTGATCTCAACCTTATCCTTTTCTAATAATAAAATGATCGTTGAACCTCCAAACTGAAAATATCCTTTCTCAATCCCGCGCCTCATAGATCCGGCTCCATCGTGATTAACAATCTTTCCAACCATCAATGCTCCAACTTCCATCTGGAGTGCATCTCCAAAATGTTTTGTCTTCATCAATGTATATTCTCTGGTATTCTCTTTATAGATTTTCACATGATCATTTGCGATCGGATTGACGGTATGATAAACTCCATCAATCCTATGATTCTCACTCTTAATTCCATCATCAAAATAGCAGTATCTATGATAATCATCTACTGTCAGGCGTAAGATCACGGCATAACCGCCCTGAAAATGTCTTGCGATCTTACGGTTTCTGATCAATGAATCCAACGTATATCTTGTATCCTTTACAACAAAAGATGTCTTCTCTTCGATCGGATACACACTTACTTTACAGTCGCAAGGACTTCCTAAGATTGTTTTATCTTCCGGAAATGGACGTTTTCCTTCTTTGATCTTTCTTGAGAAGAATTCATTATAAGATTTGTAATTTTTCTTCTCATATTCACTCATATCAATATGATTATTCTTGACAAATCCTTTGATCAGACATTTGGAAATGGGAGAACTTAAGAAAGCTCCCCCTAGTTTGGATACCCAAGGTCTGATTAATATTTTTAGACTGGCTCGTCCTGCCATAGTTGTATACATCCAATGAAGCAAACGATCTTGCCCATTCTCTTCTTCGTAAATATTCCCATCTCTATCGGCATATCTCATCTACGATTCTCCTATCATCTTACAGTAAGAACATCTTTACTGCGATCAATGCTCCAATAACTACAAATGCAAGCATACATTTCTTATCTGGTTTAAAGACTTTAAAATCAAATACAAATAAGAAAGCGATCACTGCTAACATTGCAACATATATGTATGGAAATTCTTCTGGAAAGAATCTTCGAAGCTGATATACGATCGGAATGATCAGTGCAACCGATGTAATTGGCAGTCCCTGATAATGTTTTCTTCTGGAACTACTGTGTGCCTGACGCTGTTCTTCTGTAACATTAAAATATGCCAGACGAATAACTCCGCCTAAAACATAACACATATAAATGATCCTTGCATACCATTGGTCCATTCCAAGGCAGTAACCGATCACAACCGGATACACTCCAAAACAGACAAGATCACATAAAGAATCAATCTCGATTCCAAACTTCTTGGCGTCTTCGCTTCTCTTGATCATCTTTGCGATCGTTCCATCATACATATCTGTTAATCCTGAGATCATCAAACATAAAATTGCGATCTTAAAGTTTCCATTGAATGCCTGTGACATTCCAAATACTGCACTGACAACTCCTAAATATGTCAGTATTACAGATGCATTATAAAATCCTATCATACCTTTTTCCCTCTATTCTTTACGCTTTATCGTAACATGTGCGACTCCTGTCATCACTGCACTGATCAATACCAGTGCATAATAACTGATTCCTCGGCTTAACAGCATTGCCGGATATAATAATCCGCCAACAAAAATCTTCTTAAAGATATTTAAAAATAAGCCTTCACTGATTCCCATTCCGCCTGGCAACGGAAGCATATCCACAGAAATTGAAATAACACTCTGTAAAGCAACTACATCAATAAATCCTAATGCAGAAAGTCCCATTGCTCTGTATACAAGATATGTAATTGAAAAATGGATCAGTCTCTGAATCAATGTGACAACGAACATCCGAAAAATAAAAATCCGATGTCCTTGAATGATTGCTGCTGCTTTATGATACTCGATCATAGAATTCTGAAGTTTTTCAAGACGTTCTTCTTTTTTCTTTAAAATATGGAACTTTTCTAATTTCTGAAACAGCCATAGCACGATTTTGGATGCTAACGTTGGCTCAAATACAAGAATCAGCATGAACGCAACACAAAACACATTCAATGCCATTCCAAGGTAAAAGAAGAATGCTGCCTTCCCAATATATTCTGCCACAAGAAAATGACGGAATAAAAAAGATCAGTGCTCCTAAAAATACCAGAACAAATTTATATAAAATGGTAACGATCATCAAAATGACGGTTCCCACGGATATGTCAACTTTATCGCGGTTCATGTAGTAAAGCTGCATTGGCTGTCCGCCAGTTGCAGACGGTGTAATACAACTGAAAAAGAAACCTACAAACGAATATTTGACGCAATTTCTCTTCGGCACATCATTGTAATGAAGCAGCCGTAGCATGCGATAAATAATATACGACTCGCAGCACACAAACACAACGATCATAACCAATCCCGCAATATAATATGCAGGTTTTACTGATTTTAGAACTTCCGCCAGCTCAGAAAGTTCCTTTCCTTTCAATACGGCATATGCAGTCAATCCAAATAATGCAAAGAAAAAGACTGTATTACCGATGACTTTTTTCTTATTCTTCATCTTTCCTACCCTTTGATCTCCGATAATTTTCCTTTGTATTTCACAGATTTTCTCTCTAAACCAACTCGTTGGTTGATCTTCTCAAACACCTTCCAGAGTCCTTGATACAAATTGGTCTTTCTTCCGATCAGATAACAAACTTCACTTAAAATGATCCCGCCAAACACATCTATGATATAATGCTGCTTGGTTACCTGCGTGGAAATACAGACTAAAATTGCAAAAACAAGTGAAAATCTCTGATACCACACTGGAATCTTCTTCTGATGCCTGATCCCAATATAACAAAACCAGCTTACCAAACAGTGAATCGATGGAAATAAGTTTGCCGATTGATCAATCGAATACACAAATCGTAATGCCTGATCCCAAAATCCTGTTCCTGTGATCTCTGGTCTTACCAGCGTTGTTGGCAAAAAGACAAAGAAAATCCCACATACGATCCTTGACAGATAATCTGCTGTCAAAAATCTATACATATGTTCTCTACTGATTCTCGCAGTCATAATGTAGTTCACAACCCAAAACACATAACATATCAAATAAATACTTGTAAATTCTGGGATTACCGGTACCATCCGGTCAAATGCTGTTGTAAAATCATGATGATATAATCCTTTACAAAGCACCATTGTTCCACTGTAAACCAACGTATTCAGTACTAACGCTGTAATCAGCGGAATGATAGAATACTTCGGAATCCATCTCAGAACATAATCTTTTTTCTGATTCATATGTCTGCTCCTTCCAATGATCTATCCTCTTTCTTTTCTCTCTTATGATTCTTCCATATATCAAAGAATCATGTCAATTCTGACATGATTCTTGTACTATTATATCTTTTCTCTTTTTAAAAGTAAAGGAAAGCGGTCATATTTAATAGTTTTGTAAGATTTACTCTGCTTTCTTTTTTCTTCTATTGAAGAGTCCATAAATACATGGAACCACTAATAATGTTAGTAAAGTTCCATAAATCAAACCACCGATCGTAACGATCGCCATCGGCTGCATCATCTCGGCACCTTGTCCTAAACCAATCGCCATTGTAGATAATCCAAGGATCGTTGTAAGGGCTGTCATCAAGATCGGGCGTACACGCATCGTACCTGCTGTCAGGATTGCTTCTTCAAATTCGTATCCCGATTCTCTTAACTGATTGATCGTATCTACCAGCACGATACCATTATTTACAATGATACCTGCAAGCATAACAAATCCGATCATTGCGATCGCACTTAAGTCTTTTCCAGTGATCAGCAGTCCTAAGAATCCTCCTGTAAATGCCATTGGAATCGTAAATAAAATGATAAATGGCGATTTCAGTGACTGAAACTGTGCTACCATGATCAAATACATAAATGCTACTGCCAGCAATAACATCAGGCCAATCTGTCCTGTTGTTTCCTGAATGGATTCCATCTCACCTTTCATTGTGATACTATATCCTTTTGGTGCATTGTATTTCTTAATCTTCTTTTGTACAGCGCTGCTGACTTTTCCTACATTGTAGCCATCTTTGATCTCTGATGTTACACTCAATGTTCTTTCCTGCTGGTTTCTATTAATAGAAGATAAACTGTCACTATTTCTGAAGTTCGCTACCTGATCCAATGTAACTTCTTTTTCTTTTCCACTTACTGTTCCTGTAAGTTTCACTTTCTTAAGATCATCTCTTGTCAGTGTATTCTTTGCACTATTTCCAACATTGACACTATACTCTTTTTCATTGATCGTGATCGTTGTTGCTTCACTGGCATCTTTTAATTTCTCACTTAACTGTTGATAGATCGTTGCAACTGTTAAACCATTTTTTACTGCCTTTTTCTTGTCTACCACAACATGAAGATCTGGTGTTGTCTCTTCACTTCCATTCGAGATGTTCTGTGTTCCTTTCGTATCCTCTACAATCTGGGCAATATCTTTTCCAATAGATCTTAGTTTATTTAAATCATTTCCTTTGATCTGTACGGAAATACCGCTTCCACCAAGTGCACTCATATCCATACTGGATTCCTGCACTTCAACCTCACAATCAAATTTCTTTGTTTTCTTTAGGATTTCTTTCTTGATCTCTTTGTTTGTATGTTTCTTCTTTTCTTTTAATAAAACATACATACTGGATTGGTCTTCATTTGAAGATCCTCCTGATGTCATTGAAGAGATTCCAGAAGAGCCAGAAGAAATCATTCCTGCTACACTATCAACATCTTTGATCTCTTTTACTTTCTTCATTACTGTATCTGTCATCGATGCTGTTTCTTCCATTGAAGATCCCTGTGGCATCTTGATCGTCATCGTCATCTGTGTGCTGTCCATACTTGGCATTAAAGAACTTCCAATATTCATTGCTCCAAAAATACTTCCCGCAAACAATGCAAGTGTTACAGCTACCACAATAATCTTACGATTTAACAACCGTGTCATAACTTTACGGTATAATATCTGCAGTTTATTGATCACTTTACTATCTTTTTGTGTGACTTTGTTGAGTACTCCAGCTGACATCATTGGCACAAATGTCACCGCTACGATCAGGCTGGCTACCAGAGAGTAACCGATGGTTAGTCCCATATCCACAAAGAGCTGTTTTGTAAGCCCTGTCGTGAATACGATCGGCAGGAATACAGAAATTGTTGTTAGTGTCGAAGATGTGATCGCTCCTGCAACCCCTCTTGCTCCTGTGATCGCTGCTTCTTTAACTGGAACTCCTTCTTTTCTTAATCGATAGATATTCTCAATAACTACGATCGAGTTGTCCACAAGCATTCCCACTCCAAGTGCGAGTCCCGACAAGGAGATTACATTTAGCGTAATTCCTGTAAAGTACATCAACACCACTGCAAAAATGACGCTTAACGGAATGGAGCATGCAATAACGATCGTCGGTCTGACGTCTTTCAAAAATAATAATAGGATAAAGACTGCAAGGATTGCTCCCATTAACAGATTCTGGATGACAGAACCTGTCACCATATCAATGTATACACCCTGATCCATAATATTAACATAATGGAATCCTTTATTTTCTTTGGTAAGTGTCTTCATCTTCGCTGCAACTTTGTCTGCTACATTAGCTGTAGAATAATTATTCTGTTTCTGGACTGTTAATACAACACCGTTATTTCCATTCACACGACAATATGTATCTGCTGAGTTATCTACAATCGCTACGTCTGCTACATCACAAAGTTTGACCGGTGGGATTCCTTTGATTCCAAGATCTAATAATTCCATATTGGCAAGATCTTTTTGATTCGTCACCTTATCTCCAACACGTACCAGATACTGTGTATTCCCTTCACTGATATATCCTGCCGGCATCTCAAAGTTCTGTGCTGTTAACAGTGCTTTGACATTCGCAACTGTCAGCTTATTCTTAATATTTGCAGCTTCTTTTGCCTGCTCTTTACTGGAATCAAGTTGCTGCTGGCTGGAATTCAACTGTGCTTCTCCCTGTGCCAGTTTGATCTCCCCATCATTCATCTTCTGGGTTGCCGTTGCTGATTGTACATTAAACTGTGTCAGTTTAGAATTGATCGTTTTCTTTCCTTT
>ENA-OQET01000471-OQET01000471.1-human-gut-metagenome-genome-assembly--contig:-NODE-471-length-21265-cov-5.856089_pt1 | contig 21265 bp, 20 predicted proteins | sample MGYA00242800_ERZ504645 | MGnify/ENA primary metagenome ERZ504645 (study PRJEB26092, sample SAMD00036308) | human gut metagenome | host: Homo sapiens | study: EMG produced TPA metagenomics assembly of... | reverse complement strand
CCTCAATTATACTTATTCACAATTTTTTAGTTATATATGCTCACTTTTAGTTATATATTCTCTCTTTTTCTTGTATTTCCGTTTTTATAATATTTTTATGCGCAACCTTTATATGCCGACATGTTATAACGGCTCTCTTGAAGGCATTCCGGCCTTCCTCGGATATTTTGCCGGTGTAATTTTAATCTTTTTAATATTTACAAGCGCCCTTCCCATATCTGTTTCCGGTAATAAAAATTTGTCTGTTTTTTCGATTTTTCCGCCAAGTATATTCACTGCCTTTTCTGCCTGTTGAATTTCTTCATCAGATGAGCCGCTTTTATATGAAACAAAATATCCGTTTCTTTTTACAAAAGGAATACAATACTCACTCAAAGTTGATAAATTTGCAACAGCTCTCGATACGCAAAGATCAAACTGTTCTCTGTATTCCTTTCTTTTCGCATAATCTTCCGCTCTTCCGTGAAGTGTTTCGACGTCTGCAAGATCTAATTCTTCTATAACTGCATTTAAGAATTTTATTCTTTTATTTAATGAATCAAGCAAAACAACGTGAATATGCGGAAACGCTATCTTTATCGGAAGTCCGGGAAAACCTGCTCCTGTTCCTATATCTATTACCGCATCTATCTTATTCATATCTATATTTCTTACAAGCGTCAGACTATCTGTAAAATGTTTCAGATTTACCTCATCATAATCGGTAATTCCTGTCAGATTCATTACATTATTCCATTCTACGAGCATTTCATAATAGCGATCAAACTGCTCTTTCTGATGTTCTGTAAGATTAATATTCAATTTTTCAAGTTCTTCTTCAAACTTACTTTTTTCTGCCATCATCTTTTCCTCTTTTAACTGTTCCACTTTTCAGCCCTGTTCTATTTGTAATAGAATAGGGATTTTAATGATAATACTTCATACAAATATAAAATCTATTTTATATTTTATTCTCTATCTACATTCTAAATACTTCTCATCTGCTTCCTAAATAAACAAGAAGAACCGATACATCTGCCGGAGATACTCCTGATATTCTGGATGCCTGTCCTATCGATGCAGGACGGATCTGATTTAATTTCTGTTTTGCTTCTATACGGAGACTTTTTATTTCATCATAATTTATATCTTCCGGTATCTTTTTATTTTCCAATTTTTTAAATTGTTCCACTTGACGCATCTGACGTTTTATATACCCGTCGTATTTAATGTTAATATCAACCTGCTGTGCCACGTCTTCGGGAAGATTTTTTCTGTTTTTGTCTATCGGAGCAAGTTTTTCATACGATAATTCAGGTCTTCTGATCAGTTCCGCAAGAGTTGTTCCTGATGTTAACGGGGTGCTTTCATATGTTTTTAACAGATTCTGAACTTCTTCCGACGTTCCGATATTTACCCGTTCCACCCGATGTATTTCTTCTTCGATCAACCGTTCTTTTTCAAGCAGTTTCTCGTATCTTTCTTCGCTGATAAGGCCTATCTCATATCCTAATTTTGTTAATCTTTGGTCTGCATTATCCTGTCTGAGCAAAAGTCTGTACTCTGCTCTTGACGTCATCATCCGATATGGCTCGCGACTCTCTTTTGTAACGAGATCATCGATTAAAACACCTATATACCCCTGTGATCTGTCAATGACAATTCCTTCTTTTCCCTGCAATTTTCTTGCCGCATTAATTCCGGCTACGATTCCCTGTGCCGCAGCTTCTTCATATCCCGAACTTCCGTTAAACTGCCCGCCGCTGAATAATCCTTCTATATTTTTAAATTCCAACGTACTTTTTAACTGCCTTGCATCTATACAATCATACTCGATCGCATATGCATTTCTTACGATCTTTGCATGTTCCAAACCCGGAACACTTCTATACATTGCATACTGAACGTCTTCCGGTAATGAACTCGACATTCCGCCGACATACATTTCATTTGTATGGATTCCTTCCGGCTCAATAAAGACCTGATGTCTGTTTTTATCTGGGAATTTTACTACTTTATCTTCTATCGACGGACAATATCTCGGTCCTGTTCCTTCAATCGCACCGGAAAACAGCGGCGATCTGTCCAGATTTTCCCGAATGATTTCGTGCGTCGTTTCGTTTGTATATGTAAGCCAGCATGACACTTGATCGATCTGAACGTCTTCCGGATCTGTCGTAAAAGAAAAAGGCACGACTCTTTCATCACCTTTTTGTTCTTCCATCTTTGTAAAATCGATTGAGTTTTTATCAATTCTTGCAGGAGTTCCCGTTTTAAATCTATACATCTTAATTCCAAGTGATTTCAAACTGTCGGTAAGATAATTTGCGCTCTGCAGCCCGTTAGGACCTGTCTGCGTACTTATTTCTCCGTAAATGCAGCGGGCTTTTAAATATGTGCCTGTACACAAAATAACGGCTTTACACGGATATATAGCCCCCGAATATGTCTGAACCCCTTTTATTTTCCGAATTCCAGATTCATTCGGATCGTCTGCTATAATATCTGTCACTTCCATCTGACGGATATCAAGATTGTCCTGTTCTTCCAAAACCCTCCGCATCTCTTTGCTATAGTCGGATTTATCTGCCTGTGCACGAAGAGAGTGAACTGCCGGACCTTTTGACTGATTTAACATTTTCGACTGTATAAATGTCTTGTCGATCACCTTTCCCATTTCTCCGCCGAGGGCATCGATTTCTTTTACAAGATGTCCTTTTGAACTTCCCCCTATATTCGGATTACACGGCATCAATGCAATACTGTCTACACTTACCGTAAACATTACCGTTTTAAATCCTAACCGGGCGCACGCCAGCGCTGCTTCACATCCTGCGTGTCCCGCTCCTACAACCGCAATATCATATTGATCTTTATTTTCCCATACAGAATTTGCTGAATATTTCATTTATCAAGTCTTCTCCTACTGAATTTCCCGTAATATACCCGAGACTTTCATACGCATCCATCAAATCGATCGAATAAAAATCTTCCGGCATATTATCATCGATACTTCTTATTACCTTTTTCATACTTTCGAGAGCTTCCAACAGAGCGTTTTTCTGACGAACATTTGATATATACACTTGATCATTAAATGAAATGTCGCCTTTTAAAAACATCTCTTTCACTTTATCTTCCAGGTCTTTGATTCCTCTTTCTTCTTTTGCAGATATTGAGATGATCGGAATATTTGAAACTTTTTCTTTTATATGTTCTGCCGAAATCACAGTGTCGATATCTGATTTATTTAATAAAACAATCGACTTTTTGTCACTGATCATATTAATGATCTTCTCATCATTTTCATCCAGACTTCTCGATGCATCGACTACATAAATGATCAGATCTGCTGTCTCTGCATATTCTAACGCTTTATCTACGCCGATTTTTTCAATCAGATCTTCTGTCTGGCGGATTCCTGCCGTATCGACAACATTTAAGTTGAGTACGCCTAATTTGATCGTCTCTTCTAATACATCTCTCGTTGTTCCTTCTATATCTGTTACGATTGCTCTCTCATGTCCTGCAAGAACATTCAAAAGTGACGATTTTCCTGCGTTCGGTTTTCCGACAATCACCGTTTTGATTCCTTCTTTTATCACGCGACCGTCATCTGCCGAATGAATCAGTCGTTCCAATTCCTGAATAATCTCTTCCGCCGAACTGCGCAAAGTATCGGAATATCCATCTACGCTGATATGCTCCGGATCATCAAGCGCTGTCTCTATAAATGCCGTATGATAAATAATTTTTTCTCTTATATCATTAATCTTCTTTTTTACGCTTCCTTTTAGCTGGCTGACAGAACTTTGAAGTGCATATTCGTTTTCGGAATTGATTACATCTATAACCGCTTCAGCCTGTGAAAGATCCATCTTTCCGTTTAAAAAAATGCCCTCTTTGTAAATTCTCCCGGTTCGGCGGGACTTGCCCCGTTTTTTAACACGAGTTCCAACACTTTTTTTACAACAAATGTTCCGCCGTGACAATTTATCTCCACGGTATCTTCTCCTGTAAATGTTCCGGGAGCTTTCATCACAGTTACAAGAACCTCGTCTATTACTTCTTCCGATTTCTTTTCTGCCGAAGATATTTCTCTGTCTACAATATATCCATAATTTATCGTATGGCTTTTTACTTCACAAAGCTTTTTCTTACCTCTGTAAATACGGTCTGCAACTAAAACAGCTTCCTCTCCGCTGATTCTCACAATTCCTATTCCCGAGTTTGTCATTCCGGTCGATATGGCTGCGATCGTTTCTTTTCTCATTTTATCCCGTTCTCCCGATTTCTTAATTTAATACTTAACTTCCCGCAAACTAAAAATAAAGCATTACATTTTATTTTAGATTGAAGTTCCCATTCGTCAACTTAAAACATTTCCGTAAACGTCAGCTTATTTATCCACTTATTTATTCACAAAAAAACGCCTGACGTTTCACGATATCCGCAAACTATCAGACGTCTTTTATTTTATTTAATTATCTTTTTAATGTAACTACAACTTTTCTGTACGGCTCTTCACCTTCACTGTGTGTCGTTACATATGGATCTGACTGCAGTGTGGAATGAATAATCCTTCTTTCATACGGGTTCATCGGCTCAAGTATAACAGGTCTTCTGTTCCTTTTTACCTTATGTGCAATATTTTTCGCAAGATGTTTTAATGTCTCTTCTCTTCTTGCACGATAATTTTCTGTATCGAGTTTCACTCTTACATAACCTGACTGATGTTTGTTTGCAACGCGGTTTGCAAGATATTGAAGGGAATCAAGAGTTTGTCCTCTTTTACCGATAAGAATTCCCATATTCTCACCTTTCATATCAACATAAAGAGCTCCGTCTTTGTCGATTGACGATGTGATCTCAACATCCATATCCATCGCTTTTAATGTGTCTTTTACAAACTGCTCTACATATCTGATCGTCTCATCTTCTACTTTTGCAAGAAGCTCTTTTTCTTTTACAGATACCGGCTCTGACTTTTCTTCTTTTTGCATTTGCTGAAGCTTCTTCTTTTTCTGTCTTTTTCTTCCCGCACAGCTTCTTCCTTTTTTCGCTGCTTCTTCTGCCTGATGTTCTTTTACATCATCTTCTTTTACATTGTCTTCTTTTGCAAAATACTCTTTTACGGGATTCTCTCTTATTGTTTCTTCGACAGCTTTCAGAAACTCTTCTTCTTCTTTATCTTCTTTTTTCCACGCTTCGATCACAGCCTGTTTCATACCGATTCCAAGAAAACCTGCGCTTCCTTTTTCAATGACATTATATTCAAGTCTGTCGCTTGTAACACCTAATTGAATCAACGCTTCTGTAATCGCATCGTCCAAAGTTTTCGCAGATACTCTGATACTACCTTTCATACCATTCATTCCTTTCCCGCAAACAGTTTACTTCTTCTTTTTATTATCCTGCTTCTCCGGAATCACTTCTTCTGTTTTTACACCGCTGTTATATTTATTTACAAGATTTGCCTTTGATGTAAGACTTCCGGGTTTTGCATTTTTCGCAAGTTCCTGTGCTTTTCTGATCTTTTCTTCTTTTTCGGCATCGATTGCTCTTCCCTTTGCCTTAGAAGAAGATGTTCCTACGTTCCGGGTACTTGTTGTTGCCATCTTATTGATTTCTTCTGCCGAAGTACCTTTTTTCTCGCGTTTCTTTTTCGCTTTTTCCTGATTTTCTTTTATAATATCATCAATACTCTTTTTCGACAAATATTTATTTACCGCAAGCTGCTGAACGCTTCGTACAGCCGCGCTGGCTACCCAGTATAAACCAAGTCCTGCCGGGAGTGTAAAACCGAATACAACAGAGATCAACGGCATTGTATAAGTCATTGTCTTCATGGAAGCTGCCATCGGATTATCATCACTCATTGCCGCTCCACCTGCGCCTGCCTGTGAAAGTTTCACGCTGATAAACTGTGTCAAACCTGCAAGTACCGGAATCAGTACTGCGATAATAACTCCTGCGATCGAAGCCGCCGCCAAAGCATCTGTAAGAAGATTCCACGGATGTGCTCCTATATCGACTCCCAAAAAGTTATTCAGATGAGAAACTTCTGACATAGTATTATTTACAACGCTTTCAAGTTTCGGCATCTTATCGACCAGCTCATTCCATGTGGAACTTTGGAATTTATACATCACTTCGATCATATTGCCCGCTTTAGTATAATCTAATGATTCAGCTCCCGGAACAAGACCTGTCGCAAGAGATGACATAATCTTCTCATACCCTGTTGTTGCCTGGATTTTCTCAACAAGAGGTATATATACGTTTCTTACTTTTGTAACATATTCCGGAATATTTTGTACTACCGGATAAAGTCCGAACAGGAATACGAGCTGCAATAATGAAGGAAGACATCCGCTTGACATCTTCAGACCATATTTATCGTAAACCATATTCATCTCTTCCTGCTGTTTCAGCATGGAAGCCTGATCCTTTTTATTTGCATATCTTTTCTGGATCTTCTGAATCTCCGGCTGCATTACTGCCGACATCTTTGTAAACTTCTGCTGTTTGATCGTAAGCGGAAGAAGAAGCGTATATACGATAATCGTAAATACGATAATCGCCACACCGATATTTTCAATTCCGATTGCGCTCAACGCGTTGTAGATTCCGTTCATGACCTGACCTAACAGCCATGATACTTGCTTAATGATCGGCCAGTCATAAATTCCTGCAGCCGACATTACAAAAATTTCCATTACTTGTCCTCCTTAAGGTACCGGATCATACCCGCCTTTTGAAAACGGATTGCAGCGCAGGATTCTCCAGACGGTCAGTGCACCGCCTTTAACCGCACCGTATTTTTCTATCGCCTCGATCCCATACTGGGAACATGTGGGATAATACTTACATGTGCTGTATCCTTTCATACCGGATAAATACTTTCTGTAAAACCGGATCAGCCATAACATCACCTGCTTCATCCGCGCCACTTCCTTTTAATTATTTATATATTTTATGAAGCTTTCCGAGGTGGATCAGTGCGCTCTCAATCTCATGATAATTTCTTCCTTTGGCACTTGTTCTTGCAATTACAACTATATCTATTCCACACCGGAAATGTTCTTCCGACAGTCTGTAACTTTCTCTTATCAGTCTGGTCAGATGATGTCTGACAACACTGTTTCCGACTTTTTTACTTACCGATATCCCTATTCGGTTTTCCTGAAGTCCATTTTCTAAAATGTACATAACAAGATAACTGTTTGCAAAAGACGTTCCCTTTTTATAAACATTCTGAAAATCTCTGTTTTTCTTTAAAGACTGGGAAAATTTCATTCAAAACCTCTTCTTCAGTCTGTCCTGACTGCTTAATAAAAATAAATAGAAGAAAAGGCCACATATATGCGGCCTAAGCTGATAACTGTTTTCTTCCTTTTGCTCTTCTGGCAGCTAATACTTTTCTTCCGCCCGGTGTGCTCATTCTTGCTCTGAATCCGTGAACTTTAGATCTGGATCTTTTTTTCGGCTGAAATGTCATTTTCATATCAAATACACCTCCTCTTTTCTGATATACCTTATAATAAAGTATTCACAATAATTAACGTTTTTTTTCCGCGCTTTTATCAAATTTAACCTTTTCTTATTATAATTTGAAAAAACACTGCTCTTAATTATAGTAAGAAACCAGCTATAAGTCAAGCAAAATCAAGGGTTTCATAGAAATATTTTGCAATAACGCTACTATAATAAGCATACATCACAGTTTTACAAATAACAAACGCTGAATTGTTAAAATAATGCAAGTTATTTTGACTTTTCCAAAAGTTATTCACAGAATGGGGAAAATTTTCGTTTTTTATGTGGATAACTTGTTAAAAATCTTTGGGATAAGCTGTGAATAAAACAATTTTTTTCCAAAAAAATCGTCTATATTACGCAGATTATTGTTGTGAATAAAGTTATACACATTATTTCTCATTGCCTAAGAACCGCTTTTGATGTAAAATGTAATAGAGAGATTCTGCCTTTATATCTCTCTATTCTATTGATTAGGAGTTACTTTTGATGAATATTGTAGAACAAAACTGGGATTTGATATTAAATAAGATGAAACTTGAATACTGCTCATCTAATATTTCTTATACTACTTGGATTGCGCCTTTGACAGTTTATGAAGTAAAGGACAATACCGTTTATATTCTCGTCCAACTAAGGGCAAGCCTTGAACATATCGAAGAAAAATATCTTCTTCCTTTTAAAGTCTGCATTGCGGAAGTAACCGGAATTGAATTTGAAGTTGCTTTTGTTACAGACAATGAAGCGGTTATTCAGGAAAAAAAGGAAAATATTATTAAGAAAAACCGTGTTAACGCGATTTATGAAAAAGCGAACCTGAATCCAAAATATACATTTGATACTTTCGTAGTCGGAAGTAACAACAACTTCGCGCATGCCGCTTCACTTGCAGTTGCGGAATCACCCGGAGAGATTTACAATCCTCTCTTTATATACGGAGGCGTCGGATTAGGTAAAACTCATCTTATGCATTCCGTCGCTCATTTTATACTTGCAAACGATCCGTCTAAAAAAGTATTGTACGTTACAAGTGAAACTTTCACGAATGAATTGATCGACGCTTTGAAAGCCGGTAAAACGGGAAGTGAACTTGCCATGACAAAATTCCGTGAAAAGTACAGAAATAACGACGTTCTTTTAATCGACGATATTCAGTTTATAATAGGAAAAGAAAGTACACAGGAAGAATTCTTCCATACTTTTAATCATCTTCATGTATCGGGAAAACAGATTATCATATCAAGTGATAAACCCCCGAAAGATATCGAGACGCTTGAAGCCCGTCTTAGGACAAGATTTGAGTGGGGACTTATTGCCGATATCTCGTCGCCTGATTATGAGACAAGAATGGCTATTCTAAGAAAAAAAGAAGAACTTGACGGACTTGAAAAATACCATATTCCGGACGATGTTATGCAATATATTGCCAATAATATCAAATCGAATATTCGTGAATTGGAAGGCTCTCTTAATAAGCTGATCGCTCTTTCTAACCTTGAAAATAAAAAGATCGATATCCCGCTTGCGGCGGAGGCGTTAAAGGATATGATCTCTCCGGATAATAACCGAGAGGTGACGCCTGAACTTATCATTGATATTGTATCTGAACACTTTAATATTCCGATTTCAGAGTTAAAAGGAAAGAAGCGAAATGCAGAAATCGTCCTTCCAAGACAGATCATCATGTATCTTTGCCGTACTCTGACGGATACGCCTCTTAAGGCGATTGGCGCTATCTTAGGCGGAAAAGACCATGCTTCTGTCAATCACGGCGTTAAGAAGATCGAAAACGAATTAAAAACCGATGAAGCTCTTAATAATACCGTCAACATTATAAAAAAGAAGATAAATCCGATATAATTGTGGATAACTATGTAGATTACTTCTTAAAAACTATGGGAAAAGATGTGAATAACATAATATCGACCTGAAGAGGTTCAGATTTATACCCACACTTTCCTCATCGTTTCAACTCGAATCCCACACAGTTATCACAAGCAGAAAACCTTGATTTTTCAAGGGGTTGAGATGGTTTTCAACTTATTCACAGCCCCTAATACGACGAATGCGGAATTGATTTTATATAAATCTATATTATTTCGTGCGCGTCTGACTTTTCCACACAGATCGAAAGGAGTTACTTTTTTATGAAAATCATATGCACAAAACAGAATCTGGCAAAAGGAGTGAGTATCGTTTCCAAAGCTGTTCCGTCAAAAACAACGATGCCAATTCTCGAATGTATTTTAATAGACGCATCTACAGACGTCATTAAACTTACAGCTAACGATATGGAACTTGGAATCGAAACGTCTATAGATGGAGAGATCATTGAAAGAGGTATTTTGGCTCTTAACGCAAAAATATTTGCAGAGATCGTCAGGAAACTTCCCGACAACGAAATTATCATAGATACACAAGGCGATAATCAGGCGCTTATCACAGGTGGAAAAGCAAAATTTAAAATCGCATCACTTCCGGGAGATGAATTTTCTTATCTTCCGAACATTGAGAAAGATGATTTTATAACAGTGTCGGAGTTTACACTAAAAGAAGTAATCCGTCAGACGATCTTTTCGATCGCCGACAGCGATACGAATAAAATGATGACAGGAGAACTTTTTGAAATCGAAGATAATATTTTGAAAGTCGTATCACTTGACGGTCATAGAATTTCAATCAGAAAAATAGAACTGAAGGATTCTTATGCGCCTAAAAAGGTAATCGTTCCCGGAAAAACACTTCAGGAAATCAGTAAGATCATAGGCGGGGAAGCAGAAGCCGATGTAGATATTTCATTTACGAAAAATCATATCGTATTTGAATTCGACAGGACGATCGTAGTATCAAGACTGATAGAAGGAGAATATTTCCGTATAGATCAGATGCTCTCAAGCGATTATGAAACGAAAGTAAAAATAAATAAAAGAGAGCTTCTTGAATGTATCGACCGCGCTACCTTGCTTATCAAAGAAGGAGACAAAAAACCGCTTATTATCGATATCAGAGACGAATCAATGGAATTTAAAATAAAATCACAGGTCGGTTCAATGGATGAAGATATTATGTGTATCAAAGAAGGCAAAGACCTTCTTATCGGATTTAATCCGAAGTTTTTGATCGAGGCGCTCCGAGTGATCGAAGATGAAGAAGTAGATCTTTATTTCATGAATGCAAAGGCGCCGTGTTTCATAAAAGACGAGGCACAAAGTTATATTTATCTTATTCTTCCTGTAAATTTTAACGCAGCAGTATAAAAGGAGTAAAATATGGAATTTTTTCATTTGAGAGCCGGAGAAGAATTTATCCGGCTCGGACAGGTTTTAAAAGCAGCCGGATTTGTTGAGAACGGCGGGCAGGCAAAAGAAGTAATACAAGACGGATTTGTCAGTGTAAACGGAGAAGTTGAGACGAGAAGAGGTCGTAAACTGTATCCGAACGACGTTGTATCTTACGAAGAAAATGAGTTGACGGTCAAACAATAAAGGGTGAATCCGAACATTGAAAAAAAGTGTAAAAAGCGTGTAAAATAAATTAGATGGGAAAGTTATGGTTATCAAATCTTTGAAGCTTAAAAATTACAGAAATTATGATCTTCTTGATCTGAAATTTGATCCGAAGACAAATATTCTGTATGGTGATAATGCTCAGGGAAAAACGAATATACTGGAAGCTTTATATTTATCGGGCACAACAAAGTCTCACAGGGGAACGAAAGACAGAGATGTCATTCAATTCGGGTATGATGAGTCACATATAGAGACGATCATTGAGAAAAGGAACATAGATTTTCAGATAGACATGCATCTTAAGAAAAACAGTCCAAAAGGGATTGCCATAGATAAAGTTCCGATCAGAAGAGCAGGTGAACTTTTCGGGATCGTTCATTTTGTGTTCTTTTCACCGGAAGACCTGAACATCATAAAAGAAGGACCGGCAGGGAGAAGAAGATTTATTGATCTGGAACTTTCACAGCTCGATAAAATTTATCTCAATAATCTTTCTAACTATAATCGAATCATTAATCAGAGAAATTCCTTGTTAAAAGATATATACGGACAGAGAAATCTGATAGAGACATTAGATATATGGGACATGCAGCTTGCGGAATATGGAAAAAAAATATTAGAGCGGCGCAAACAGTTTATAAAACAGGTCAATGATATTATTGCCGATATTCATTACAAGCTGACGGGAGGAAAAGAGCGGATCACATTGACATATGAGAGCAGTCTCGGAAATATAACGTTTGAAACTGCTTTGAGCAAATATAGGGAACGTGATCTGCGAATGAAGAGTACGACAGTCGGTCCGCACAGAGACGATATCTGTTTTACGACAGATGCGGGACTGGATATTCGGAAATTCGGTTCGCAGGGACAGCAAAGAACAGCGGCTTTATCGCTGAAATTATCTGAAATTGAACTTGTAAAAGAAGAATTAAATGATACGCCTATCCTGCTTCTTGACGATGTATTGTCTGAACTGGACAAACATCGGCAAAACTATTTATTGGATAGTATCGATAATATACAGACGATCATAACATGCACAGGGCTGGATGAGTTTGTCAATCACAGATTTTCTATTAACAAGATATTTCACATAAAGAACGGACATGCAGTAAATGCAAATTAGGAGGGTATTACATGGGTGCATCAAGTACAGAATTTGACGCGGAATATGGAGCGGATCAGATCCAGATACTGGAAGGTCTGGAAGCCGTAAGGAAAAGGCCCGGTATGTATATCGGCAGCACTTCTACGAGAGGACTTCACCATCTTGTATATGAGATCGTGGATAATTCCGTAGACGAAGCTCTGGCGGGATATTGCGATGAAATACAAGTAAATATTAACAAAGATAATTCTGTTACAGTGTGTGATAACGGAAGAGGTATTCCGGTCGGTATTAATCACAAAGCGGGACTTCCGGCAGTTGAAGTTGTATTTACTGTACTTCATGCAGGAGGAAAATTCGGCGGAGGAGGATACAAAGTATCCGGAGGACTTCACGGAGTAGGTGCATCTGTAGTAAACGCACTTTCGGAATGGCTTGAAGTAGAAATATATCATGACGGTCAGATATACAAGCAACGTTATGAAAGAGGAAAAGTTGTATATAAATTAAAAGTGGTCGGCGAATGTGAACCTGATCGCACAGGAACGACGGTTACGTTTTTCCCGGATGCGGAAATATTTGACGATACGGTGTTTGATTATGATACGTTGAAACAGCGTTTCAGGGAAATGGCGTTTTTAACAAAAGGTCTGAAGATTGTATTAAGAGACTGGAGAGGCGAAGAATTACGAGAGCATACGTTCCACTATGAAGGCGGAATCAAAGAGTTTGTCACATATTTGAATAAAAGTAAAACTCCGCTTTACGAGCAGATCATTTACTGTGAAGGGATGAAAGACGGCGTTGCAGTGGAAATTGCGATGCAGCATAACGATTCTTACAGTGAAAATACTTATGGTTTTGTAAATAATATTACAACGCCGGAGGGCGGAACTCATATCGAGGGATTCAGAGGCGCTCTTACAAAGACGTTTAATGATTATGCAAGGAAAAATAAACTGCTTAAAGATAGCGAACCGAATCTTTCCGGAGACGATATCAGAGAAGGGCTTACTGCAATCGTAAGCGTGAAGATCGAAGATCCTCAATTTGAAGGTCAGACGAAACAAAAGCTTGGAAACAGCGAGGCAAGAGGTGCGGTAAACAGTATTCTGTCTACTCAGCTTGAAATTTTTCTGGAACAAAATCCAAGCGTTGCCAAAATTACGGTTGAAAAATCAGTTATGGCTCAGCGGGCAAGAGAAGCTGCAAGAAAAGCAAGAGATCTTACGAGAAGAAAATCGGCGTTGGAAGGAATGTCTTTGCCGGGAAAACTTGCAGACTGTTCCGACAAAGATCCTGTAAATTGTGAAATATACATCGTAGAGGGAGATTCCGCCGGAGGTTCGGCGAAGACGGCTCGTGATCGTGCCACACAGGCAATCCTTCCTCTTCGAGGAAAAATTTTGAATGTAGAAAAGGCGCGTCTCGATAAAATATATGCAAATGCCGAGATTAAAGCTATGATAACTGCATTCGGAACCGGAATTCATGAAGACTTTGATATTTCAAAATTAAGATATCATAAAATCATTATTATGACCGATGCCGATGTAGACGGAGCACATATAAGCACATTGCTGTTGACGTTTCTTTATCGTTTCATGCCCGATCTTATCAAAGAAGGTTATGTATATCTTGCACAGCCGCCTCTTTATAAGCTGGAAAAAAATAAAAAAAAAAGTATGGTATGCATACAGCGACGAAGAATTAAATCAGATACTTACAGAAGTAGGACGAGACAGTAATAATAAAATTCAGAGATATAAAGGTCTGGGTGAGATGGATGCAGACCAGTTATGGGAAACAACAATGGATCCTGAACATAGAATTTTGCTGCGTGTAACGATGGATGAAGAAACGTCATCTGAACTCGATCTCACATTTACGACTCTCATGGGAGATAAAGTAGAACCAAGACGCGAATTCATAGAAGAAAACGCAAAATACGTTAAAAATTTGGATATATAGCACTTTACAGTGACTATTCATGGAATTGATTGAGGTAAAAAATCAGGTTTACTTGATTTTTTACAGAAAAGCAATTCTATGGTTTGGCATTGGAAATGCCAAACCGGTAAGAAAATCAAGGAACGAAGATTTTCTTACCGGATAGGAGCGGAAGCAAACTAAAAGTAATTCTATGAATTTAATCAGTAAAAAGGAGATAAAGAATGGAAGATAATATTTTTGACAAAGTCCATGAAGTCGATTTGAAAAAGACAATGGAAACTTCCTACATTGATTACGCGATGAGCGTTATTGCGGCAAGAGCTCTTCCGGATGTAAGAGACGGACTGAAGCCGGTGCAAAGAAGAATTTTGTATTCCATGATCGAGTTGAATAACGGTCCGGATAAACCGCATCGTAAATGTGCCCGTATCGTCGGAGATACAATGGGTAAATATCACCCTCATGGAGACAGTTCTATATACGGGGCTTTAGTAAATCTTGCACAGGAATGGTCAACAAGATATCCTCTTGTTGACGGTCACGGAAATTTTGGTTCTGTCGACGGAGACGGAGCTGCCGCGATGCGTTATACAGAAGCACGTTTAAGTAAAATTTCAATGGAAATGACGGCGGACATCAATAAAGATACGGTTGATTTTGTCCCGAACTTTGACGAGACAGAGAAAGAACCTGTTGTACTTCCGTCAAGATTTCCTAATCTTCTTGTAAATGGAACGTCAGGTATTGCGGTTGGTATGGCAACAAATATTCCTCCGCATAATCTGCGTGAAGTCATCAATGCCGTTGTAAAGATTATAGACGATCAGATTGATGAAAACGGAGAAACTTCGATTGAAGATATTCTTCAAATTATCAAAGGACCTGATTTCCCTACAGGAGCAGAGATACTCGGTACGAGAGGAATAGAAGAAGCATATAGGACAGGCCGCGGAAAAATCAGAGTAAGAGCTGTGACAAATATCGAGCCGATGCAGAACGGAAAAAATAGAATTATCGTTACAGAACTTCCGTTTATGGTAAATAAGGCACGTCTTATTGAAAAAATAGCAGAACTTGTAAGAGACAAAAAAGTAGATGGAATTACGGATTTAAGCGATCAGTCAAGCAGGGAAGGAATGCGTATCTGTATCGAACTTCGCCGTGATGTAAATCCAAATGTTATTCTAAATCAACTTTATAAACATACACAGCTTCAGGATACGTTCGGAGTGATCATGCTTGCACTTGTAAATAATGAGCCGAAAGTCATGAACATTCTTGATATGCTGAAATATTATCTAAAGCATCAGGAAGAAGTTGTTACAAGAAGAACAAAATACGATCTGAATAAGGCGGAAGAAAGAGCTCATATTTTGCAGGGATTGCTCATTGCCTTAGATAATATTGACGAAGTAATCAAGATTATTCGTGGATCGAAAAATGTTCAGGAAGCAAAAGCAGAGTTGATCTCTCGATTTGATCTTTCAGAAGTGCAGGCACAGGCAATCGTAGATATGCGTCTGCGTGCTCTTACAGGTTTGGAAAGAGAAAAACTGGAAGCGGAATATGCTGAATTGATGAAAAAAATCGAAGAATATAGGGCAATTCTTGCGGACAGAAAACTTCTTCTCGGAGTTATAAGAAAAGAAATTCTTGTTATTTCCGAAAAATACGGAGATGAAAGAAGAACTCATATCGGCTATGATGAATTTGACATTTCGATGGAGGATTTGATTCCGAGAGAAAATGTTGTCATTACTGTGACAAATATGGGATACATTAAGCGGATGAGCATGGATACGTTCAAGAGCCAGAACAGAGGTGGCAAAGGAATTAAAGGAATGCAGACGCTTGAAGAAGATTTTATAAGAGAATTATTTGTTACAACGAGCCATCATTATATTATGTTCTTCACAAATAAAGGTCGTGTGTACAGGCTGAAAGCATATGAGATACCGGAAGCTGGAAGAACGGCAAGAGGAACGGCTGTTATTAATTTACTTCAGCTTATGCCGGATGAAAAAATTACGGCGACAATTCCGATCAAAGAATATGAAGACGGAAAGTATCTGTTTATGGCAACAAAGAAAGGTCTTGTTAAAAAGACTCCGATCCAAGATTATATGAACGTGAGAAAGACCGGACTTGCGGCAATCTCATTAAGGGAAGACGATCTTTTAATCGAAGTAAAAGTAACAGATAATGCACAGGATATTCTTCTTGTTACAAAATATGGACAGTGTATCCGGTTCAACGAAAAAGACGTTCGTTCCACAGGCCGTGTTTCTATGGGTGTCAGAGGAATGAATTTGAGCGATAATGATGAAATCATCGGTATGCAGATGAGCAGTCAGGGCAAAGATATGCTGATTGTTTCGGAAAAAGGTATGGGAAAACGTACAAGCATGGAAGAATTCACAAAACAAAATCGCGGCGGAAAAGGCGTGAAATGCTATAAGATTACGGAAAAGACCGGAAATGTAGTCGGTATGAAAGCTGTAGATGAAGAAAGCGAGATCATGATCATCAATACAGAAGGAATCGTAATCCGAATGAAATGTTCTGATATTTCTCAATATGGAAGAATAACATCAGGAGTAAAATTGATTAATCTTCCTGAGAAAGAAAGAGTGGCAAGTGTAGCAAAAGTAAGAACAGCTTCAGCGGAAATTGACGGTGAAGAAGTTGAAATCAAAGAAGAGGACGACTCGCCGGAAAATACATCTGAAATTATAGTGGATAATTCAGAAGATAACGTATCAGATGATGTGGAAAACAAATAAAAACAGAGAAAACATTGTTGATAAATAGTTTAATCTGTGTGAAAAGATCGATAATGAACTGATTTTTCAATCGTTAGAAGTTTGCGATAAATAGATTGAAAAAAAGTTCATTGTCGGTCTTTTTTTTGCGGCGCTGCGAACAGAAGTACGGATGATGTTCTATTAAGAATACGATGTAATAATGGGTGATGATATAGAATAAAATAATTTATAAAAAGTATTAAAGTAAAAAGGTAATACGTAAAAAGAAAGGGAGCGGGACAACTGGGAAAGAAAGTTTTGTACATGGCAGTGAATTTTATGATCCGTGCGGTGATAGGAATGGCGCTTATTTTTTTTATAAATCAATACGTTATTCCACCTGAATCTTCAATTAATGTAGGTTTGAATGCAGTCTCTTTTTTGACATCGGGAATGCTTGGAATTCCTGGGGTTGGACTGCTTTATGGGATTGTTTGTTATCAGATTTTGTGAGTTTTTTACAAAAAACAGCAGATTTAAAATTTGTTGTAGACAAAATAGAATCTGCTGTTTATAATGCATTTTACCGACAGAGATCAACTGTTGGAACATCTGTTTTTGAGGGAAAGCAGATATTCAAAAATCCGGGAGTAAAAAAGACCGGATATCGTATATTTTTATTCGTGCTGTATAGTTCACGGCAAAATTCAAATTATGACGGAAAAACAATATAAAGGCATTGCAGGTAATTTTTTGATTTGTGATGTGCAGAAAGAATATGCGGAACATTTATTAAGCATATTAGTAAAACGTTTCGGAATGCGTTTTCAATTTCATTTTTTCAGTAATGTGAAAAAGATAGAGCAGTTTGCGGAAAAAGCAGAGATAGAAATTCTTTTGATTGCGGAAGACTGCGTCTCTGAAATAAGGGGGAATGTAAAAGCAAAAAAGAAATTTATATTGTCAGAAAGTATGAAAAAAGAGGAAAAACAGGGAGAAACGACGATATTCCGATATCAGTCGGCAAATGAGATTCTTAAGATCATTCAATCGGGGATAGGAGAAGAAGAGGCGAAAGCCGCACATAAGCCGCAGAAAAAAACAGAAGAAAAATATGATGCGGTTCAAAGTGATTTTACTGCTCCAAAAAGAAAAATAGGAATACGTGACGAACCTGAAGAAAGCGGTCTGATCGGTATCTATTCTCCGATACACAGAATCGGAAAAACAGAGTTTGCACTTTGTTTAGGCGAAAAAATATCGGAAAAAGTTCCGACTCTTTATATCAACATGGAAGGATATTCGGGAAATGATTTTTATTTCAAAGGTGAAAAAAATCAAGATTTAGGAGATCTTCTGTATTACTTAAAGCAAGAGAGAATTGATTATGGTTTGAAAGCAAGCCTTATGACAGGGCAATATAAGCAATTGGATTATATCATGCCTATCTCAAATGAGAATGATCTAAGAGAAGTGACGAAGAAAGAATGGATCTATTTTTTGGATACGATTATGGACCAATGCATATATAAGGCTGTAATCCTTGATCTTGGTGATTGTGTTTCGGGGCTTTACGACATATTGAAAAAATGTAGTCGTATATATACGCCTTATATACAAGATGAAATTTCTATGGCAAAAATGAGGCAATATGAAGAAAATTTAAAAACAGCAGGATATTCGGACATATTAAAACGAACCATGAAGCGACAGATGAGAGTGAAGTGACATAGTATGATATCTGCAGAATTGATGTATGAGAAAGTTATGCATCGCATGGATATGACAAAAGAAACAAAGGAAGAAGAACTTCAGGAAATTATAAGGACTGTATTAGAGGATGAGTCTAAAAAAGAATTTATCCCCTTAAGTGAAAAAATCAGATTGAGCAGGGAACTGTTTAATGCTTTTCGCAGACTGGATATATTACAGGATTTGATTGAAGATGACAGTATTACAGAGATTATGGTGAACGGAACGGAGAACATTTTTTATGAGAAAGAGGGAAAGTTATATCGGACAAACAGACATTTTTTCTCAGAGTCAAGATTGTGCGATGTGATACAGCAAATTGTAGGAGAGGCAAACAGGTATGTCAATGAGACTTCACCTATTGTCGATGCAAGATTAGCTGATGGATCTAGGGTAAATGTTGTATTAAAGCCAGTGGCAGTGAACGGACCGATCATGACGATCAGAAAATTTCCGTCAAAAGCGATTAAGATGAATGATCTGATCAAAATGGGAAGTTTAACGAAAGAAGCGGCAGAGTTTATCAGGAAGATCGTCCGTTCAAAATATAATATTTTTGTGAGCGGTGGAACAGGAGCCGGGAAAACAACTTTTTTGAATGCAATGTCGGATTTTATCCCAAAAGAAGAAAGGATTATTACGATAGAAGATAATGCAGAACTTCAGATTCAGGGAGTTGAAAACCTTGTCAGACTTGAAGCGCGTGAAGCGAATCTGGAAGGAGAAGGAGCAGTTACGATTCGTGATCTGATCAAATCGGCTTTAAGAATGAGACCGGATCGCATTATTGTAGGTGAAGTCAGAGGAGAAGAGACTGTAGATATGATTTCATCGGCGATGCTGAACGGACACAGCGGATCAATGTCAACCGGTCATGCAAATAACCCGAAGGACATGCTTCACAGAATTGAAACGATGATGATGATGGGAATAGACCTGCCTTTGCAGGCGATTCAAAGGCAGGTTGCATCGGCTCTGGACATTATTATTCATCTTGGAAGAATCAGGGATAAAACGAGAAAAGTTATTATGATTGAAGAGATACTCGGATATGAGGATGGGAAGATACAGACAAAAACATTATATGAGTTTAAGGAGGTGGGAACAGAAAATGAAAAAGTTAAAGGAAGCATTATGAAGGTTGCTGAACTTGAAAATACCGGAAAACTTGTGGCTGCAGGATATTAAAAAAACAGAATACATTTTTTTGGCAGTAAAGTCGATAGCGGTCATCCTTTTGATCACATATGTATTTTACGAATCTTTTCTTCCGATATTTTTTATGATTCCCATATGGGTTATATATGCAAGAGACGGACTTCGTGATTTGTGCCGTAAAAAAGAAAAGGAATTCAGAGTTCAATTCAGTAATGCGATACAGGCAATGGGAGCGGCATTGAAAGCGGGATACTCTGTAGAAAATGCGATAAGAGAAGCAGAAAAAGATCTCGCACCTATGTATGAAGAAAATGTAAGGATCAGAAAAGAATTTAGAAAAATGGTACATCAGCTTGATATGAAAATGCCGGCAGTCAGCGTGATGGAACAGTTTTCCGAAAGAATGAAACAAGAGGATACAGAAGATTTTGTCACTGTATTTTCATCTGCGAAGATGAGCGGAGGAGACAGTATTTCAATCATACGAAATGCAGTAAAGATTATAAGCGGGAAGATTGATACGGAACAGGAAATCCAAACGATGTTCGCTTCAAAAAAATTAGAATTTGAAATTATGTGTGCAGTTCCGTTTTTTATTATTTTATACATGAAGCTGACATTCGGAGAATTTCTAAGTGTTTTATACGAAAATGCAGCGGGGAGGTGTTTCATGACAATTTGTTTAATCGCATATATTGCAGCGTACAGCTTTGGAAGAAAAATCATTCATATTGAGGTATAGGCTATGAACAGAGCAACAGTAAATAAAATATTCCAAAAGCATCCTGTTTATGTTAAAGCAGGGATGATCGCGGTCATTTCGATTATTATTTTCGGATGTGTATATAGTAAAGATAATGGGAAAAAGCTTGAAAAAGATGAGAAAGGAAGGGAAATATTAAGACGGAATGAGAGCGGAAAAGATGAACTCAAAAACATGAAAGTAAAGATTGATGAAAAACAGGAAGAAATCAGTATTTCGGTTTCAGGGAAAAAATATGATGAAGAAGAGCTGAAAAATGCATTTTCAGAAGCTGAAAAAGAAGTTGAACAAGCTGTTCTCGGAAAAAATAAAAGTTTGGATGAAGTAAGATCGGACTTGAATCTAATCACATCTGTTCCGGAAAAAAATATGAAAGTTTCATGGGAACTGGATCGTTATGACGTCATGGATATACAGGGACATTTACAGCAGGATAATTTATCGACAGAAGGAACATTGATAAAACTTACAGCGATTTTAACATATGAAGATGAGGAAGAACGATATGAATTTTATGCAAAAGTATTTCCGTCGGAATTAAGCGCTGATAAAGAAGAGATGAGGCAGCTTCAAGAAAAGGTTGAAGAAGCTGATAAAAAGACAAAACAAAAGACTATATCGTTCTTCCCGAACAGGTAAACGGAAAAAAAGTTATATGGGCATATGGAGTTCAGACGAGAGCATATGGAATTCTTGTTATGGGAATCGGATTTGCAGTTTTTGTGATTATATCATCATCACAAAAGAGAAAGAAGAA
>ENA-OQET01000470-OQET01000470.1-human-gut-metagenome-genome-assembly--contig:-NODE-470-length-21267-cov-4.985241_pt1 | contig 21267 bp, 21 predicted proteins | sample MGYA00242800_ERZ504645 | MGnify/ENA primary metagenome ERZ504645 (study PRJEB26092, sample SAMD00036308) | human gut metagenome | host: Homo sapiens | study: EMG produced TPA metagenomics assembly of... | reverse complement strand
CTTGCAAGGAACATAACGCCTGCTGCTGAAACCATAAGACCTGCCATTACGAAAACGATAGTTGTTTCAACACCTGACTTAACTGCACCTGTGCTTGAAGAACCTGAACCTGATGAGCTTGAGCCACCGTTGCTTGAAGAAGAACTTGACCGTTGCTTGAGCTGCCGCCTGCTGCCTTAGCACCTGACTTCTTAGCGTTGTCAAGCTTAGTTGTATCTGTCTTCTTACCTGTTGTAGGATCTGTGCAACCTGAGAGAATCTTCTCAACTGCAGGAGCAATCTTATCCTTATCAGCGTTGTTTGTAGCATTGAGCTTATCTGTTACAGCACCCATAACATCTACAGGGCTAACCTTGAGAGTGTCAAGAAGGTTCTGTGTAAGACTTGTCTTAGCCTCATCATCATAGTAGTCAATGAGGTACTGTGCAAGCATGACAGCATCTGTCTGTCCCTCAGGAAGAGCAGAACCAACGATCTTACCTGTTGATGTAATCTTTTTCTGAGGACCGCAGTCTGAATGGTTTTCCCACTTAGCTACTTTAGCTTTCTTTTCTGAGTCAACAGGGTTTTCAATCTCCTCGCCTGTGCAATACATAGTATCGCCGATGCAAGCACCGCTCATTACAGTATCATATGTCTGCATACCTGTGTTAGCACTGAAGATTACAAGGTAATTCTTACCGTCTGACTTAGAAATCTGGTAGTTCGCCTTTGAAAGATCATATGTAGCGATACCTGTTGAAGCGTCGTAATTACACTTTTCACTCTTAGATTGCCATACAGGAAGTTCACCATCAACCTTCCAAGTGTGACAGAATACTGTCTTAACATTATTCCAGCCTGACTTCTTAACATCAAACTTAATAACATTACCTGCTTCAACTTCTGAAGAAGCGTCAGCTGAAACGTCTGATGAACCGTCGGCTGAAACCTCGCCTGACTGATCTGCTGCTGCAGCAACAGCAGCGTCATCCTCTGCTTCTGCAGCGCTTGCTGTGATGGCAGCTGAACTGCACATTACTGCTGCTGCAAGAAAAAGACCTGCAATTTTCTTGAACATTTTTAATCTCCTCCTAAAATTGTTCATAAATATCCAAGATAGATTTTCATATCTTAGTACTGCTTATTATACTATAAAAATAACAAAACTGCAATAGTTTTGGTTTAAAACCGTTTTTGTTAATTGCACAAGATTTTATGTAACCGTTTGGCTATTTTCCACAATTTAACTGTCAAACAAGCCATGAATACACATTAAACGATTATTTTAACATTGCATAAACAGTTTCTTTTACGCTGTCAAGAGCCTCTGAAATCTTCTCAGGCTGTTTAGCACCTGCCATAGCCATATCGGGCTTTCCGCCTCCGTTGCCTCCTGCTTTCTGAGCAACAGCCTTTACGATTTTGCCTGCATTTGCACCGAGAGCAAGAGCCTCTTTACCGCAGGCTGCGGCAAATGTCACCTTGCCGTCATTTTCAGTTGCAAGAACACATACGCACTTCGGGGCAAAATCTCTTGCCTTTTCGCACATTGTGCGAAGAATGTCGGCATTAGCCTTGTCAATTCTGCCTGTTACCACTCTTACACCGTTTTCCTCCGTTGTGCCTGCAAAAAGCTGACCGATCTGAGCAACGGCAAGCTTTGAATTAAGCTCGTTGATTTCTCTCTGCTGTTCCTTGATAAGCTGTTCAGCCTTCTGAACACCCTCAACAACTGCCTTTGGATTTGCAATTTTGAGTAATGAGCAAACATCCATAATAACAGCGCTCATACCGTTGATGTACTTGAGAACGCCCATACCTGTGAGAGCCTCAATTCTTCTTACACCTGCGGCAACCGAACCCTCCTGTCTGATTCTGAAAAGACCGAGGTTTGCGGTATTCTTTACATGTGTACCGCCACAGAATTCAACAGAGAAGTCGCCTGCGCTTACAACACGGACAACATCGCCGTACTTTTCACCGAAGAGTGCCATTGCACCGAGCTTTTTAGCCTCTTCAATAGGCATTTCCTGTGTTGTAACGGGGATTGCCTCGAGAATCTTTTTATTTACAAGATTCTGAACCTCAATGAGTTCCTTTGCTGTGAGAGCCTCAAAGTGAGTAAAGTCAAAACGGAAGTAATCGTCTGAAACAAGCTGACCTGCCTGCTGAACATGGTTGCCGAGGACCTCACGGAGAGCCGACTGAAGAAGGTGAGCCGCTGTGTGGTTTCTTGTGATATCCGCACGGCGCTCTTCATCAACAGCAGTTGAAACCTCTGCACCTACATTGATGCTGCCGCTCTTTACTGTACAAGCGTGAAGGTAAATTGTGCCTGACGGATTCTTTGTTGTGTTGTCAACATCAGCTGAAAAACTGCCGGACTCCATAACACCTGTGTCGCCAACCTGACCGCCGCCTTCTCCGTAGAACGGAGTTTTATCGAGAACAATGATAGCATTTTCGCCCTCACCGATACTGTCAACCCTCACACCGTCCTTAACGATTGCAAGAACCTTTGAAGTTGACTTTAGGTCTGTGTAACCTACGAATTCTGTATTTGCAACATCCGAAAGGTCTGTTGTGTCAGAAATCCAAGCGTCTGCACCGGCGTTCTTTCTTGCGTCACGGGAACGCTTTTTCTGCTCTTTCATGAGCTCACGGAAACGCTCAACATCAACCTTGATGCCTTTTTCCGAAAGAATTTCCTTTGTAAGGTCAATCGGGAAGCCGTAGGTATCGTTAAGCTTAAATGCGTCCTCACCGCTGAGAACCTTAACATCTTCGCTGTCCATAATGCCGTTGAGCATCTTAAAGCCCTGATCAATTGTCTTGGCAAAGCTTTCTTCCTCAACCTTGATAACCTTTGTGATAAACTCCTGCTTTTCCTTGAGTTCGGGATAAGCTGTGAGATTTTCTTTGATAACCGTATCGCAAACCTTATAGAGGAAAGGCTCGTTGTAACCGAGAAGCCTGCCGTGACGAGCGGCTCTTCTGAGCAAACGGCGGAGCACATAACCCTTGCCCTCGTTTGACGGAAGAACACCGTCACCGATCATAAATGTTGTACTGCGGATATGGTCTGTGATAACACGGAGCGAAACATCGCTCTTTTCATTTTTGCCGTACTCAACACCTGTAATCTGTGAGATGTGTTTCATAATATTCTGAATTGTGTCAACGAGGAAAAGGTTGTCAACACCCTGCATAACACAGGCAAGTCTTTCAAGTCCCATACCTGTATCAATGTTCGGATGTTCAAGAGGAGTGTAGTTACCCTTGCCGTCATTCTCAAACTGAGTAAATACAAGGTTCCAAACCTCAACAAAACGGTCGCATTCACAGCCTACATGACAGTCGGGTCTGCCGCAGCCCTTTTCGTCACCACGGTCAAAGTAAATTTCCGAACAAGGACCGCAGGGACCTGAACCGTGTTCCCAGAAGTTATCTTCCTTGCCGAGTCTTACCATATGTGACGGATCAACGCCGACTTCCTTTGTCCAAATGTCAAAAGCCTCGTCATCGTCCTCATAAATTGAAACATAGAGCTTTTCGGGAGGCATTTCAAGAACCTTTGTAAAGAATTCCCATGCCCATGCTGTTGCCTCGTGCTTAAAATAGTCGCCGAATGAGAAGTTACCGAGCATTTCAAAGAATGTACCGTGACGGGCTGTGATACCGACACGCTCAATGTCGGGAGTACGGATACATTTCTGACAGGTTGTAACACGCTTGCGGGGAGGTGTTACCTCACCTGTAAAATATTTTTTCATAGGAGCCATACCGCTGTTGATAAGCAGAAGGCTGTTGTCGTCCTTTGGAACAAGTGAAAAGCTGGGGAGTCTTAAACAACCCTTTGATTCAAAGAATTCAAGGAACTTTTCTCTTAATTCGTTAAGTCCTGTCCACTTCATAAAAAATCTCTCCTTATACAAATTCACAGGGGAATACAATATTCGTTCAAATTTGTTTAAAGTATGCAACCGAGCAAAATAAAAAATCCCATTGTATAAAAATACAATGGGACAGGAATATCCTGCGGTACCACCCAAATTGACGCCAAGCGTCCGCTTTGAGTAATCGTCATAAGATTACATTTCCTTAACGCAGAAATACGCTGTGCTTAATCACACAGAGCTCAGGGGCAGCGCACCGAAACTTCACATAAAAGCCTTGCACCAAAACAGCTTTCTCTCTGAAATGCTGACATCTCGGTTAATCCCGTCACAGCCGAATATTGTAATTCAATTGTAGCAAATAATTTAAATCGGAGCAACACTCTGCTTTGCTTGCAAGGAGCAGAGTTTGCGACAGATTGCAATCAAGTGCATAGGAGCGTCAGCTCCTCAGTATTTCAGCGAGAGATTTGCTCACGCTGAAAGGCTGAATTGTTCCCCACCGTTTCTAAGGTGGGGAACATCAGTACTTAGATTATAAAACTGTTTCTTTGTGTTGTCAATAGCAAAATTCGGGATTAATCACGCTTTTTTCTGATAACCGAGCCTGACGGAACGGGAGCGTTGCATTTCATTGTAAGTCTTTGCATCGGATGCGGCGCACTTTCAACGGGCATACCCTCGTCGGTTGTAAGTGACTCACACTTGATTTCAAACGGCACTCCGCTTGGCGGAAGTACATCAAGTGTGTCGCCCACATAGAATTTGTTGCGCTGAGTGATTACTGCGGTTGTGTCGTCAACAAGCTCTTCACACAATGCAACATTGTCATAATGACGGATATATCCTCCGTTGCCCGTAACCTGACCGGGTTCTCTGCCGAAATAGAAGCCTGTGTTGTACTCACGGTGGCTGATTTTTTTCAAGTTCTTCCCTTATCCACGGTTTGAGAATATAATCGTCACCCTCTGCAAAATAATCGTCAACAGCGTGACGGTAAGCGTTTGTTGTAACAGCGACATAGTAAGCCGACTTTGCTCTGCCCTCAATCTTAAAGCTTGAAACGCCTGCCTTTACAAGCTCGGGTATATGCTCAATCATGCAGAGATCTCTTGAATTGTAGAGATATGTGCCGTCACCTGTTTCTTCAACAGGAAAATACTGTCCCTGACGGTTTTCTTCGTAAAGATGATACTTCCAGCGACACGGCTGAGCGCAGTCACCGTGGTTCGCATCTCTGCCTGTCATATAGCTTGAAATAAGGCATCTGCCTGAAAATGAAACACACATTGCACCGTGTACAAAACATTCAATTTCAAGCTCTTTCGGAACTTTTGCACGCATTTCGGCAATTTCATCAAGCGGAATTTCTCTTGCAAGCACAACCCTTGATGCACCCATATTGTAAAGCACATTTGCCGCCGCATAGTTTGTTACTCCTGCCTGAGTCGAAATGTGGCGCTGAACCTTTGGCGCATACTTTTTAGCCGCCTCAAAAACACCGAGGTCGGCAATTATGAACGCATCAACTCCGCAAGCCTGAGCATTCTCCATAAATTCCTGAAGATGAGGAATTTCATTATTGCGTGGAAGTGTGTTGCAGGTCACATGGATTCTTGCGCCCTTTGCGTGGGCAAGGTCACAAGCTTTTTTGAGCTGATCGTTATCAAAATTCTGCGGAGCGGAACGCATTCCGAACATTTTTCCTGCAAGAAAAACTGCGTCTGCGCCAAAGTTTAAAGCGGATTTAAGGCAATCCATATCACCTGCCGGTGACAAAATTTCGGGTTTTTCAAAATTAGTTATCATAGCTTTCAATATACTCCAGATTTGCATTTTGCTGTTCAAGTGTTGATGCGTAATAAGCCTGTCCCTTGCTGTCATGACAGAAGAAGTAATAATCCGAACTGTTCGGATTGAGTGCGGCAATTATTGCATCCATACCGGGGTTGCAGATAGGACCGTAAGGAAGTCCCTTCCTGTCATATGTATCATATCTGCTCTTGTAGGTGCTTCTGTCATTTTCGGGAACATCCTCAAGGCTTCTGTACGGATAGAACTTTGTTGAATCAAGACCGAGGCTTGACACGCCGAGACTGCTGTCGGCTGTAAGACGGTTGTGGAGGATTGAGGAAATGTAGTACATATCCTCTTTATTAGCCGCCTCTGCCTGAATGATAGATGCGATTGTCATAACCTGATCAAGCGAATACTTTGTGTCGCTCTCTTCAACCATTTTCAAAACTGTTGTTTTCTTTGAATATCCGTCAACAGTCTGTTTTTCGTTAATCTTTGTTTCGTAGTTGTTGAGAAATTTGTAGATTACGGATTCTGCATTTTCGTTTCTGTAGAATTCGTAGGTATCCGGATAGAGATAGCCCTCAAGCTTGTAGTAACGCTTGTCCGCATTTGTTTCAGCCTTGATAAAGTCAAAGTCGCTGTCAAACTTTTCGGAATTGCAAAGTGAAAGAAACTCGTCCCTGTCGCCCAAAGCACCGTTCTTTTTGAGAGTGTTGGCAATTTCAAGAACGCTTTCACCCTCGGTAATTGTAACGGAAACCGTGTCGGTTCTGTTGTTGTTACTCGAAAGGAAGTTGATGATTGCCTCGTAGTCCATATTTCTGCGAATTTCATATGTACCCTGAGTAAAATCATCGGCAGACTTTGTGACATTGACAAAAAGCTTGAAATATGACGGCTCACCGATTACTTTATTGTCAACAAGTACCTTTGTAACATCGTCAACAGTCGGATTTTCGGGAATTTCAATTTTCACGGTTGAGGAGTCGGTTCTGTTCACGGCAAGCAAATCGTTCATGCCTGTTATTATATATACAGCCGCCATTGCTCCGACAATTAAAACCGAGATAATCCAGATAAAGCGGAAGGTTCTGCGATTATACTTGTTCTTTGCTTTAAGAGCCTTTTTTTCTTCCTTTTTCTTCTGCTTTAAAACCTGCTTTGATTCACGTGCCATTTGCTTTTTGACATCCTGACCGCTGTATGAATTAAGGTTTGACGGTTCATCCTCAGACTTGACGAAATTATCGTCCTCATACTCGCTTTCATCAATATTAAGTTTAAAGTTTTCGGCTCTTCTGCGACGCTGAGCGTTAAGCTCCTGTTCGCTCATATTAAAATTATCAGGGTTCATAATATCATTCCTTTACAAACTCGTTATTTGTTCGGTTGGTATATTTTTCGGTAATCACGGCGTCAACGGGGCGGTCGAACACTCCCGAGGGCAGAGTATGCTCTATACATTTTGAGTAGCAAAGCCCAACGCTTGTTCCCGAAAAATTCTGTAAAAATCTGTCATAGTAACCCTTGCCGAATCCAAGGCGGAATCCCTGCATATCAAAGCAAAGTCCCGGAACAAGGCAGAGTCCGTGTGAGAAATCCTCGTACTTTTCGCAAATCTCGGGGTTTGGTTCCATGATTGAAAACGCACCCTTTTCAAGCTGAGAAAGTGAATTTACAAGGTAAAAATCCATTTCGCCGAAATTATTTTTACACTTTGGCAAAGCAAGCCTTTTGCCGTCTTTCAGCGTTGTTTCAAGAATAAGCGAGGTGTCAACCTCAATCGGTGATGAAACAAAGGCAAAAAGCACATCACAGTTTTTGTATTCCTCACTTGCCAGAAAAGCGTTCTGCAAGGCGAGGTCAAGCTGTTGCTTTTTTTCGGGAGGACAGCTTTTTCGGATTTTTTTATATTTTGCACGGAGCTGACTTTTCAGCTCACGAACATTTTTCACAGGCATTGCATATCACCGATAACCTTGTCGGCGGCATCCTTTGATACTGCGAGAGAAACAATTGCGTGACCGAATTCAATTGCACAGCCTGCGCCCTTTGCGGTAATAATATTGCCGTCCGTTACGGTGTGAGTGCCTGTATAGTCTGCACCCTTGAGTTCCTTTTCAAAGCCCGGAAAACAGGTTGCCTTTTTGCCGTCAAGGATTCCGAGATGACCGAGAATTGACGGAGCGGCACAGATTGCGGCAACGATTTTGCCGTTTTCACAGCTATACTTAACAGCCTCAATAACCTTTTCATTTGCCTCAAGATTGAGAGTACCGGGCATACCGCCGGGGAGAACAACACCCTGAACATCGTCAAGGCTTATATTGTCAATTGTGATATCGGCTTTTACAGGCACACCGTGTGAGCTTGTGACACATTCGCCTGTTACACCGACTGTTTTAACATCAAGCTTTGCCCTGCGCATTACATCAACGGGGGCAAGCGCCTCTGTTTCTTCAAAGCCTTCTGCAAGAAATACATAGAACATAGTAAACTTCCTTTCAGGAAAGAGTAATCCCGATATAGACATCGTCGGGAATTTTATGGTTTTTATCGAGTGATTTAATCATTCCGCATTTTTGTAACCGACAGTTTTCAAAAAGAGCGTTATCGGATTTGCCCGTAAACACAAACCTTTCTGATTTTGTATTTTCAAGCAAAAGTGCGGAAAGTTCGTTTATATTTTTATAAGCCGAGTAAAAAACATCGGCAGTATTTTCGTTTTCATCAAATACGGCAAAGCAGTCATTCTTATTGATCACCTTTGAGCCGTAAATCTCATAATAGGACTTTGCAAATTCAAAAAAATTCTCATTATATATGAAAGAATTTTCTTTTGAACAGCCGATATTCAAGCCCTTCTCTGCAAAATTTTCAAGCATTTGCCTTGAAAGTTCACGGCTTTTTACGGTGCAGTTCAAAGCATATCCGAGCTTTGCGTAAAAGCCGTACAAGCCGTCATTTGCAGGAAAAAGCAGAGAATAGACATCACCGTTATTCTTTGCGTCATCAAGTGCAAAATCAATCAGCCTTGACATTATTCCGTTGCCACGGAAAGATTCATCGGTTGACGCACCGCAAAGATAATGCGATTTTTCGCCGTTGAGCGTACCTTTTATAAGGTAAAGAGCCGAAACGATTCTATCGTCAACAACAGCACAGCAACCGTCAAAAAGGTCGCTGTCAAAAATCAGATTGACGGCAGTTTTATCCTCGTCAAAACACGAGAGCCACAGCTTTTTTAGGCTTTCAGTATCGGATTTTTCGGTTTTGCGAAATATCGTTTTCATCGTTTTTTCGGTATTGCATTCCAACGGTCAAGGATAATAACGGGATTGTATGAAAGTTTAGACTTTTTTAGTCCCTCAAGTCCCATATCTTCCTCACGGTTGATGTACTCGTACTGCGTAAGAGTTTTGGCAAATTCGTTGTTGATTACGGCATAAACACCGTCATATTCACGAAGTGCCTTTTCAAAGTTAATGTCATACACCTTGGGTGAAATTTCACTTCCGAGAGTCATGGCAACAGGCTTTGAGTCAACATACAGTACAGCGCCCTTGACATTGTATTCGTCTTTGAGATCGCACATTTCCTTGATTGCCATAATTTCGCTTGAAACTTCGGGATCGGTGTCATTTTCCGCACACCACAGTTTTGCAACAGTTAATGCATCGGGAATGTTTGAATCCGACAGAGTTTCAAAACGGGTATCGGTGTAGGTTCTGTAAAATTTTGAAATGTGATTACGCTTTGCGTGAAACCTTTTGCCCGCAAGGGTTGCAAGGTCACGGGAAGTGTAGATGTAATCCTGATTTTCGGGTGAACGGACATAATCAAATTTGCCGGGAAACATTGTTTCAAGCATTGCACGATTGCCGTTTGTCAGCATAACAATTTGCAAATTGCCGTTTCTCTCCTCGGCATCTTTGAAAACCTCTTCAAGCGCACCCTTTATATTTTTGCCTGTAGGCATACAGTAACCCCAAACAGACTCGTCGGGATTACAATACACCTTGACAATTGTATCATCATAAAAAGCAAATTTAATATTGTATTCGTTTCGCCAAAGATAAGCGTTCAAAAGGTTGGTATCGCAACCCATGCACTCATCATAATCGTAGTATTTTTTAAGTTCGTTTATGTCACTTTGCTCAATTTTTTTAAAGCTCAGCATAAATTTCAGCCGCTACCCTCTCTATCTCTTCCGATATTTTTTCTATACTCTTAATCTCTCCGTTTTCACAGCAATTAATAACCTTCCAGCCGCATTTTTTAGCGGCATAAACTGCACTTTTTCGACAGTCAAGAAGGAAACGGAGGTTTTTCTCATGCAAATCTTTCTTGCTGTTGTCACCGCCGTAGCGTTTTTCCATAAGCTTCTGCGAAACCTCGGGTTCAACATCAAGGTAGATTACAAGGTCGGGTTTCGGAATCCCGAGCTTTTTGTATTCAAAATCGTTCAGCCAATCAATAAAGCTGTTCCACTCCTCTTTCGGGAGTTTTGACATCTGATAAATTATATTTGAAGTCACATAGCGGTCGCTTAAAATCACACCGCCGTTGTCACATTCCTTTTTCCAAAACTGAAGATAGCTTGCAACACGGTCAACCGCATAAAACGCACTCGCCGCATAGGCATTGACATCATCGGGCTTGTCGCCGAATTCGCCGTCAAGATACATCTTCACGGGAGCGGCGGCAGGACTTTCATAATTCGGAAATTCAAGCTTTGTGACCTTTTTTCCGAGAGCGGAAAATTTTTCGCACAAAATCTTTGTCTGCGTAGCTTTTCCGCTGCCGTCAAGTCCCTCAATAACAATAATTTTGCTTTTCATATATATACCTTACTTTTCTCTGCCGTATTTCTGACGCATTTCTTTTTGCTTTCCGCAACACATATTGCCCTCGGGGCATGGTCCGAACAGGCATGACGGGCCGCAGTTTTTGAAAAGGTGCGGAGCAACTTCAAGACATTGCAAAAGCATCTGTTCGGCAACCTCACGAATTTCCCACTGTGCTCTGTTGCAGCAACGGTGTGCAAAAAAGTTCTGCAAGCTTCTTGCATTGAAAGTGCAGACAATTTTTGTTGTCGATGCATTCGGAAGAATAAATCTTGCGTCCTCATTGGCTTTCTTGATGAAAGCATTGCAGGATTTTTTATCATCAGCCTTGTAGGCATTGATAATTTCTTCATCCGTTCCGCTGTACTTGTCGGGACATTTCTCGTTGATGTAACCGACAGCAAGCGCATCTCTGATTTCCTTGTAAGCGTCAGCCTCAACCTTGAGAGCCTTTTCATAGGCGGCAAGAGCCTTTTCGTTCTTTGCAATCTCGGGCGGAGTTACAAAGTCAAACCTTGTGCCGTCAACATAGCGCTGTGACTGCTGACTGTATGACGCAATTCTGTGGCGGACAAGCTGGTGTGAGCAGGCTCTTGAAATGCCCTCAATGCCGAATGTAAAATATGCGTGTTCGGTCGGACTTGCATGGCCGAGGCTTGCAAGCATATCAATAAATGAGGAAGTTTTTTCCTCGTCAAGACCTTCTCTTATATCTTCAATCCCTGACGGCGAGTAGCAAAGCTTTGCCGCCATTGCAACCGTCTGTTCAGGGTTTGGTGTATGTGTAAGGAGCGTTACCTTTATTGCCATTTTTAGTTTTCATCTCCCATTTTCGATAAAGTTATTCACAATTTCCTATATTCAGATTTATTATAACATTATTATTCAGTCTTTTCAATGGTAAAATATCACTTGAAAATTACAATAAAAAACAGATTTATTAATCCAATAAAATATTGTTAATATCAAAAAATAAAGTCCCAGACAAATTTGACTGGGACTTTATTTCTATTGAATTGTTGCTAAATGACTTAAAAACCCATACTTATGGCTATTTTACGAATTTCATCAACTATATCATATTTTACAGGCTGTTTTATCATTTTATTATAATCAACATTATAATCATTACTATATCTATTCATATAACCTTTTGTTACTCCTGTATAACATTTTATAATATGATTAATTTTTACAATGTCATCTAATTGCGTAGCAATATTGCTCGGATTTCTATCTTCACATTCATATTTAGCAAAAAAATCAATCAAATAATAAGGAATAGGAACTCTAGAATCATCATTTTTTACCTTTTCTTGATCTGCTCTTTTATATAACATATACAAGTTTAAAAGAAGATCAATAGTTACATCATCATTTTTGATAAACTCTACCGCTGTATTGTATGGTTTACTATCAAACTTTAGCATTTGACTTTTCTTGGTATAAGCTATGTAACCACCCGAAACAAACGCATTTATAACCTGTAATAATTTGTCCAACGGAACATAGAACGATTCAAGCTTTTGGGGTAAATCAATACCAAACATGTCAAATCTTGCGTAGCTTAATTCTTTAAGCTTAGAAATAGTCTTGTATTTTTTAGAAAACTTATTTTTATCACTTTGCTTAATTAGTAATAAAAAGCCTTTCTTTTCAAACTCCTCTTGTAATCTTAAGAACACACTTGTATTAGCAACAAATGTTTTTTCATCTATTTTATTTTGAGAATTATTATACTTAACAATATTTTTATATAACTCAGATTCCAAATCATTATCACGATTTATTACTAATATTTTTAACATTACAAAAGTATCTTTAAATTCTCTTTCCAATTCTGAGGGTGCGACATTTTGTAGATATTCATATATAGAATTGACCGTCTGACATCCATTAACTACCTGGGGATTCGTTATATAGAACTTTGCATTCATATTGTAGTCCGATGGTTGTGTTTCAATTTTAGTCATGCTATCACATATTATTGTAATACCATTGTTATAGTAGAAAAAGTTTTTTCTATCATTTACATCTTGCAATGTATTATATATGCCTTTGTTTATACCTTTATTTCCTAAATACTCTCTGATATTTTTATCAAAAATAGGATACTGTTTTTCTAAAGATTCTCTATATAATCTATAGATTGATACTACTGGTGTTAATACATAACGAGCATCAAGAACATTTTCCAACTTGTATGCATCATTATTGATATTAAGAATAGTTCCTTTTACTACGCTTTCAACTTTTACCGTAATATGAGTATGAATTTCTTCTATTTCGTCATAATAGCGTTTTTTAATATCGTTTAAATAGAAAATATTAGCGATACATTTTTATTTTTAGCATTAAATTCTCTTATATACTTTTCTGCTTCCTCGTTATGGCAATCGTTAGTAACAAACAATTGCAGTCTAACAGTAAATTCCGGATCATTTTTTAGTCTAGTAAAAGCTTTTTGTAATTCACTTGATCGTTTATATGTACCATTTTTTAATGCATTAATCCCCCTTAATAAAAAGTCATTTTTTACATATTCAGCGGTAATTTTAGTATTATCGTTATAGTATTTATTTTGTATTAAATAGATATCCTTGGTGTCTTCATATATTTCATAGCAATCAATACTCATATCATTATAATCTATAATTTTCTCTTCAATCAGTTCTTCGTCCTCATAAAACAGTTTATCCAGTATCCAATAGTTAAAAGCCCACTCATCTTTATTAATATTCGACACATATTTTAATCTAGATTGATATTCTTTAATATCTTGGTCAATTTGCTTTTTAAAATCACTCATACAAAACGCTCCTCCATATATAATTATATTTATTTTATCACACACATTAAACTATTTCAATATTTTATCAATAAGATATTTGCGTTTTTTATGAAAACGCAACAACACTATTTTAAGGAACAGTATTACTATCATGAAAATAATAGCCGTTATAATAGCCGTTTGTACAATCCCGTGTAGCGGCGATTAGTGATTGCCAATCAATTCATGTGCAAACACAAATTGACCAAACGCATTTTGTTTTGACATCATCCCCCCATTTAAATAAAACATTTATATTATTGAACCGTATCTACACGCAAAAAAGGTCGGATAGACGAACTACCCGACCGTAAATTTTACTTTTCAATTTTCAGATTTTTAATTAAGAATCAATCAAAAATCACTTTTCATAGATATTGAGCAAAAGAGCCTTGATGTCATAGAGTTTCTTTGAGAGGTCAACATAATAGTTATGCGGATTTTCAAAACGCTTAACCTCGTCCCAGAGAAGGTCAATCTGTTCACGGCAATAGGTTGCGATTTCCTCAATTGACGGTGACTCATACACGCACTTGCCGTTTTTGAAGATTGGCACAAGAAGCTCCTTTGCGGTATAGTTATCAAGCATTTTTGTTTTCCAAACTGCATTCGGATCGAAAATTGTTCTCGGCTTTGAATCGTCAACAACCTCATCATAAATGCAAAGCTCATCGGCAATAGCCTTGCCGCTGTCCTTGTCAAAATAGCGGTAAACCTTTTTGAAGTGCGGATTTGTAATCTTGGTTGTATTTTCGCTGACCTTGATTTTCGGAACAATTTCACCGCCGTCATTTTCAACGGCAACAAGCTTATAAACACCGCCGAATACAGGCGAGCTTGATGAAGTGATGAGTCTTTCACCGACACCGAATGTGTCAACCTGAGCACCCTGCATCATAAGGTCACGAATAAGGTACTCGTCAAGAGCGTTTGACGCAGTAATTGTACATTCAGTAAGACCTGCGTCATCAAGCATTTTTCTTGCTTTCTTTGAAAGATACGAAATATCACCCGAATCAAGGCGGATTGCACACTTAGTCTTACCCTGCGGAAGAAGAACCTCCTTGAACACCTTAATGGCATTCGGGATACCGCTCTTTAATGTGTTGTATGTATCAACAAGGAGAGTAGGATTATCGGGATACATCTCGCAGTAAGTTTTAAAAGCGTCATACTCGCTGTTGAACATCTGAACCCATGAATGTGCCATTGTACCGCCGGCGGGAACACCGTAAAGCTCGTCTGTAAGTGTGCAGGCTGTACCCTTGCAGCCGCCGATATATGCGGCTCTTGCACCGTCAACTGCGGCATTTGCACCCTGAGCACGGCGTGAACCGAATTCAAGTACGGCTCTGCCCTGAGCGGCACGGACAATTCTGTTAGCCTTTGTCGCAATGAGCGTCTGATGATTGATTGTGAGGAGAAGGAATGTTTCAACAAGCTGAGCTTCAATTGCCGGCGCTTTGATTGTCATAACAGGCTCGTTCGGGAAAATCGGAGTTCCCTCGGGGATTGCATAAACATCACCGCTGAATTTGAAGTTTCTCAAATACTCAAGAAACTGCTCGTCAAAAATGCCCTTGCTCTTGAGATATTCGATATCCTCGTCTTCAAAATGAAGTTCCCTGATGTACTCAATAGCCTGTTCAAGACCTGCCATAATCGCAAAACCGCCGTTGTCGGGAACTTTGCGGAAGAACACATCAAAATAGACATTCTTTTTATAAAAACCGTTTTTAAAATAGCCGTTTGACATTGTAAATTCGTAGAAGTCACACAGCATAGCCATATTTTCTTTTTTCATAATAATCACCTTGAATGAGATTGTATATTCTGCAACGCAGAAGTATAGATATAGTTTAGTCTTTTTTCGTCAATTTGTAAAGCGGAATTTGCACAAAAGCCGTTAAAATCCAACCCTGTTGCCCATACATTTTTAATATCTCGGTTGACATTTTACCGCTTAAAGGTATAATTAAGTTATATCGAAAACAATCCACTCGGAGGTAAAAATATGAACAGCGAAAATAATAAACTCTGCCCATTCTGCGAAAGCGAAATGATGATTATTCAGGACAACCTCAACAACGGCAAGCCGTACCTTGAATGCCCCACCTGCGGACTCCGTTTCCAAATTGAAGGCTTCCCCGAAAATCCGCAGGAAATCAGAGAAACTGAGTGATTTGGTTAGCTTGATTTGTCTGATTTTAATGTAATTCAATTAAATAAGCATCACAAAAAGCGAAAGCCGTGTATTCGACTTTCGCTTTTGTTTTTGTTACTGTGCTGTGTTGTAAATATCAATTGTTTTTACCGATGAGGTATCTATGCTGTCAAAAACAACTTCTCCCTTTTCATCAAGCACAGCAAAATTATATTTTGTTGCATCTCCACTTATTTTAAGAGTGTCTTTATCAAGAGTTGCCTGTCCTTTGTTTCCGATAACCAACACATACTTATCCGAACTATTAACTACTATGTTGTACCCTTTTTCAGAAAATGAATATAACTTATTACCGTTTTTATCATACAAGGTATTGGAACCATTATATATGACAAATGTTCCGTTTTGATTGGCTATGTAATCGGTAGCCTTAGTTGGTTTAAGTTTACAATTTAATTCATAGTCAAATAATCCGCAATAATTTAATCCGTCAGCGCCCTTAAAACAGAATAAAATTCCGTCATTATTGTAGGAAGGTTCAGGAAACATCATATAATGAGGAGAAGTATATACCAATTTCAGTTTGCCTATATAATCACTATCCATTTTGGAAACTGTTTTTTCTTTTACATTGTAAGTTTCTACCGACTTAGTATCATCTAATTCCGCATAAACCAAACAGTTACCATATACTTTGGTATTCTTTCTATCTCCTTTAGCAGTTATCTTACTGTTTTCAAATTCGTTTACTTCACCGTCAGGTGTGACAATAGCCATAGTCTTTTCGCCTGTTTCGATAACCGCAATACCGTCATTAAAGTACAAATCGTCAAGATCAGCACCATTACATTTCCATTCATTTTTCTTTCTTTGCAAAATACACAACTTTTTCATTGTTATCACGAATACAAAATACGCCCTCTCCGTGATACCCTACACTTGCTTTTTCGTTTGTTTCCGTATTATATGTATATACAATTTCGCCGCTTGGACTGTATATATCATATTGGTAGTACGCTTCTTTATAACCGGATGTATAGGTTTCAACAACGGTATATCCATATCCGTATGCAGTAACATTGGAATAAGTTCCATACACTTTTCCGTTTTTGTCAATAATCGTACAGGTTGTATTACTTGTTTTAGCCTCTAAATTTACATCTGTTTTTTCCAAACCGCTGTATCCGTTTTCAAAAATTGTAGCTTCTGAAAAAACTCTCAGCAGGACACCTAAAAAGCATTTTTCCGTTATTATCAATGCAACCGTAATAATCCTGACCGTCAGTATATTTAACCCAAGCAAGGTCTTCATTGAAATTAAAGCCGGAATTATTTGTATTTATTGGCACATATGTTTTTGGTGAGCCGCAGGCGCATAACATAAAGGTCATAACCAAAGACAAAAATAACGCTGTTAATCCTTTTTCATAAAAATCCACTCCTCATTAATTAAATTATGTAACAATCTGTTACATAAACATTGTAACAGATTGTTACAATAGTGTCAATAACCAAATGCAAACAGGGATTGATATTTTGATGAAAATGGTCGGACTTCATGCCATAAGAAAGAAAAAGGGATACAGCCAGCTTAAAGTCGCTATGGATTTGAGCATAAGCCGTGAGGCTATCTCTTATTACGAAAACGGTCTGCGTTGCCCAAACCTTGAAATGCTCGTAAAACTGTCCGATTATTTCAATGTTTCAATTGACTACCTTATTACAGGGAAAAATTTCGGCGAATAGTCAAACAGAATATTTTGCAGAATAAATCACCGCTCGGCTCAAAATGTCAAATTTCACAAAAATGTGTTGACAAATCGACTGAACGGTGATATAATCTATCTTGCGTTGAAATTTATGAGTAAGTTTGCAAAACCGACCTTCATAATTTCATCGGTTGAAATTAATATAGGGGTATAGCTCAGTTGGTAGAGCAGCGGTCTCCAAAACCGCGTGCCGAGGGTTCAAGTCCTTCTGCCCCTGCCACAAACAAGTCCTTGAAAATGGCTTAAACAAGCCGTTTTTGAGGATTTTTTCTTTTTAGTCAGAGGTTGAAAAACTTCGTTAAAAACCGCTTTTCTAAAAATTTTCTAAAAATGCTCGAAATCCATTTTCTAAAACTTTCTAAGTAATTCTAAAAAATTCACGCTAAAAAAATATTGTTAATGGAGTTAGATATACTTATTTTACTTGTCTTATCCGTGTGTGCATAGTAATTTAATGTAGTTGTTGAAGAGCTGTGTCCTAACCATTCCGCAACCTGAACAACAGTAAATCCCATATTTAAAAGATTACTTGCTACACTGTGCCTTAAATCGTGAAGTCTGATTGTCGGTAAATCGCTTTTTGAAATCATTTTATGGAATGTTCTTGTAAGATAATTCGGCTCTATAACTCGTCCGTCTTTCCAAGTACATACATAATCTGATTTTATGTAACCGTCTTCTAAAAGCTCTTTCATTTTCTCCTGTTCCTGCTTATGCTTTTTAAGAAGATTATATACATTTTCAGGAATAGGAAGCGTTCTGTAACTGCTTTCTGTTTTCGGCGGAACTGTTATAGAACCACCTATATTCTGTTGCAAAGTTTCTGAAACGGTTATTGTTCGCTTTACCATATCTATACTGTGCCACTTTAAGCCGAGAACCTCACCACGGCGAAAACCAAACAACGCACACAACACAACAGGAATTTCAATTACTGAGCCTTTGAACAAACTTAACAGCTCTTTGACTTGTTCCTCGTTAAGAAATTCGCTCTTGTGCTTTTCTGCTTTCGGAGTCTTTGCTGTTGAAGCTACATTATAATATAGTATTCCTCGTCTTACTCCGTCATTCAAAGCCTTGCTGATTGTTCGGTGAATGTGTTTTATCGTTGTTGCCGATAAATGTTCGCTACCGTCAGTCTTGCTTTTATCTGTAAAGAGATAATTATAAAAGTCCTCTAACATACACGGTGTCAAGTCCTGTAACTTTGTTCTTCTGCTATTAAAATAAGGAATAATATGATTATTAATATTGCCCGAATAACCTCTGTATGTTGACGGTCTTAATTCAGGCTTAATATTTTTCAGCCATAATTCGATATAATCAGCAAAATACAAGTCGGAATAATTCAGATTTTTCCTGTCATACTCATTTCGTTTCTCTTCGAGGAAATGTTCAGCTCGCTTTTTGTTGCCTTTTACCGTATAGCCTGTACAAAACCATTTTGTCTTGTATTTAGGCTTTCCGTTAGCCTGAATTTCATCAGTCTTAAAGCTCAAAACAGCATAATATTTTCCGTCTTTAACCTGTAAACTACCTCTTGTTGTTGCCACTTAAAAAACTCCTTTCAAAAGCAACAACTATCAACTCAACTATATTATAAATTGAATTAATAGCTGTTGCAAGTGTTTATTAAGTATTTGCCTGATTATTGATTAAAAAATCAATCAACAATTGTTTAGGAATAATATATTTCTTCCCTATTCTCAAATTTGGAATTGTATTTTCTCTTAATAATTCATACACCTTACTTCTGCCGATATGCAAAATAACCATTAAATCCTCGGCAGTAAGCACATCAGAATAACTTTCCAACATACTCACACACCCCCTCTAATCAGCAGGATTGTCAAGGCTTTCTACAAGCTCAAGAAACTCCTGACAAGAAGTCCGTCTGCCGTCCTTATCTCTGGCGGGGTGGTAATTTTCACCGTGAAGAGGAATACCAAGTCCACCCAAAAAGTAACGGAGGTCTTCAAAGCTGTAGCCGTTATAAGATGTACCCATTTTTTGACCGTTACTCATGTCGATTATCCAATATCTCTGACACTCTCTGTACCTAAGTGCCTTATAACCCAAGTACACCGGCTTTAATTCATACCCAGCTTCTCGAAACACTTCCTTAATACGCCATGTTGAGTATTTTTCGTATATGGTTCTAAAGGTTAAATCGCTAAAATCGCCTTTCTCAAAATACTCCGCTAACTCCTCATCTACAATAATTTCGTCATCATCAATCATATACAACGCCCTCCGTTTCATCTGTATTATGATACCTAATATATCCAAAGATTGCATACTGTAGTATATCGTCTGCAATCTCGGCATTCATCATAAATGGGTTTGTGTCATCAATATCACGTGAAGCCATATCATATGAATACAGAACATACAACCCTGACAAAAAGCTCTCAAAGTCAAGAACATATATTTCAGAATTGTAGCGGTTGCTAATAACAAAATATCCACCCTCGGTAATAGGAAAGACAATATCTTTGTCAGTGCTATCACCTATAAAATCTGCATTCTTAATCCAATGTCGTTTATTACTGCAAAAAGCTAAATACAGGATATTGTCTATAACTTCCTCAGACAGATTTAAACGTACGCTCACCGAACTGTTACTGTCAGGGTAATATAAATCCACAGTTAATTTATGGTTCATATACCACTTCTCACTTAAACTATTTTTCATAACTATCACCTTTCTTAAATATGTTATTTGAATTTGATATGGCTATTCCATATCCTTTGAATAAAAAGTGCGTTCAAACTCTTCATCAGACACTGTCTGATTATCTTCAATGTTTGTATAACTGCCTGTATTTATTGCTGTAAGGGTAAACGGATTGTCACTTTCGGAGATCTTATTTACAATCTCGGCAACATCAATCTTTGTAAGGTCAACACTGACAAAGCAATCTGATAAACTTTGCTGTGATAAACTAAGAAAATTCTTTTTAAGCCAAGCCCTTATCTGAGGGTTAATTTCAAGTTTTTTCTTATGGTATTTCTTGTATATTTCATACAGAATACTCCAAAATTCAGCAACAGCTTTTTCACCCCATATAAAGCTGATTTTATATATCAAAGGAAATAAACCGCTACCGTAAATGATATGCTGAATACTTTTATTCAGGCTATTATTAGCAGGACTTTCACAACGCAGTGCAGGGTAGTTACTGTTTTTTGATATTTCAATCAAATATTGTGTGAAATCCGTGTAATGCCCTGTTGATACATCAAAAAAGCGGTATCTGTCACAAATCTTACTTGCTATGAATTGTGACATTGAAATGTCATCGGAAACACTTTTTAATTGTTCAGTTATCTGGTGTGCGTACTTCCCTCTGAAAGAGGTTTCAATCCTTACCCAATTCTCACAATTAAGAGCTTCATCAAGTCTAAATCCGTTAGTGTTTATCTGCTCATTCTTTTTGTTATAAACTCGCAATAAACTTTGAGAATTTTCGGCTCTGCTCCCAACATAAATCGTTTCTGTAACCAAATCATTTTGTACTGCGGAAATCTTTCTTTTAGAATGTCTGTCATTGCAGTCAACTATGATATACTGTTCATTTTTCAATTTATCGTATATACTGTGCGGAGATAAGCCATCGAAATTTTTTATAATCAGCGGTTAAATCAATTCTGCTCAATTCTAAATTTGTAAAAAGGGCTGTCAATCATACGCAAAAATTTTGCTAAATTTACGCTCTCACCATAAATCTGATAATATCGCTCCTGATAAGTTGCCCACGCTTGGGCAGTAAACCTAACAAGTATGCCCATGTGTACAAAATTATCGTGCATAGCTATGGCAAAATAATAGGGGGCGTTTTCAATGGTAAATGCTTGTGAATATGCCTGCGGCTTTTTGATCACGCATTTCTACAACTTTACCGAGCAACATTTCTATGTCCGCCTTATAGATAAATTCCTGTATCATTGAATAAGCTGTACTTTGCCAATCGTTACA
>ENA-OQET01000469-OQET01000469.1-human-gut-metagenome-genome-assembly--contig:-NODE-469-length-21271-cov-4.932085_pt1 | contig 21271 bp, 8 predicted proteins | sample MGYA00242800_ERZ504645 | MGnify/ENA primary metagenome ERZ504645 (study PRJEB26092, sample SAMD00036308) | human gut metagenome | host: Homo sapiens | study: EMG produced TPA metagenomics assembly of... | reverse complement strand
AAGCCAATGCCATCATTGAGAATTATTCGGAAATGTTCGGTGCACATCTTGATCCGGTCTTTACTCTTGGGAATATGAGCAAACTCGCCAAAGTTGTAGGTGCAAAACGTATCGGTACAGTGCTTTCAAAGGCTGACGCAAGTGCGTTGAACGGTATCATGGGACAAACTCATCAGATGTTCAACAAAATGGGTATGAGTGATTATGTCGGTGAGGTTTCGGAAGAATACTATGGACAACTGTGGCGCACCATGCTCAATCTTGATGATGCCTATCAACAGAATCCGGACGGTACACGTACCAATTTGTTTGCCAGTGGCCAATTTCATGGTGACATTTGGGGAGGCATGGCACTCTCTATGGGATTGATGGGCGCAGGAAAACATACTTTGTCTGCTGCAAATTATACTTCCATGAAGCATGGTGTAAATAAAGCGGACGCAAAAGTGAATGAATTACTCGGCAAAGAGGTATGGGAGCCATTAAAGGAGACGCTTGACCTTACTACCAATGAGAATATCGGTGAAGTTGCGGAACTTATTGCCGGTGATAAAGATTTTACCATCAATGAGAAAGCTGCCGTTCTGGATTATATGGAACGCTCGTTGAATTTGCGAGGATTTAACCTTGCTTCTATGGCTCAATCACGTGGCGGCAACCGAAACGAAAGTGTACAACAAGCAAATGACAGTTATCTCGACGGGTATAATATCATTTCTTCGCAGGAGATGAACGATGCAAAGAACATGTATGAGTATCAGCGTGCAAGGGTTGCAGACCTCGTGGATGAGAGCATGTTTGCAATGATTTGAAGAAAATCCGATTGCCGCATTAGAGTTTGTGAATGGCAACGAACAATGGAATGATGAAGATAAGGTTTCCGTAATCGATTATATTAATGCCAAGCAGGTGTATAACGGCATGATACAACGTGTACGTGATGATATAGACGGTCGTATCGAGCAGAGCAACTCAATGATAGATGCACGTGTGAACCGTAATACCGGCATGATACAGGGGGCAACGATGAAGCAGGATGAGCGGAAGGTGTATGTAATCAGTGGCAAGCTTGTACCATATGACGATGGTAGCGGTGTGAGCGTAACTGATTCGGACAACAGCATCATCATTCGCGATTCGGAAACCGGCGCACTTGAACAAGTATCACCTGATGCAGTATTGTCTCTTGATGAATCGCAAGACCCTAACGAGCAAAAAGAATTGGCAGAACAAGCCATTGTGGAGCAGTTCGCACGTGAAGCGGCTGATAAGATAGACGGTAAGGTTACATTCAATCCGGGTGATGCCTATACTATTACCGGACAGGATGGTTCACAGATGCAAGTACAGATTATAGCCAACGAGGACGGTATTGTGGATAATGGGGACGGCACAGTTAACGTTTCGGACGGCGTGAACATCTTCCCGTTGGCAAAAGAAACCATACAGCAACAGGCTGATGCGGCAAATTTGGCACGTGTGGCGCAGTTCGAGCAGCAGAGAACCATTGAGAATGCCGAACGGAAACAGGAGATGCAAGAGGCTGAAAGACCACAATACGCCCTCAATGACATTGTTTCGCTTACCGATGAGAACGGCGTTACCGTCCGTGGCAATATCACAGCAGATGCTGATGCGGACGGCAAGTATGAGGTATTTACCGAAGCCCCTATCAACGGCAAGCGTGTGAACCTGTTTACCCGTGATGAACTTGACAATATGTTGTTGGAGCATAACGGAGTAGCGTTTGAACGCCCTGTCGAGAATGAGAGCAACAATGGTGCGGAAAATATTCCCGAAAATGATAACAATGCCCCTCAAAATATTCCTGCCATGCAGAGAATACCAAAGGATGAGCAGGGAAATCCACTATATGAGCAGGCCGACAGCGACACAGCTTGGGATGCCATTGTGGAGCAGACTGAGGGTGATGAGGATATGGCACAGACCGTAGTCGATGGAATGGTTGCCGACAAGGAAGAAGCCTTGAAGAAGTTGGAGAAAGCCAAATCGAAAGGTGGCAACTCCATTGCCGAAAAGATTGCTTCCGAGAAAGAACGCAAAGCGGCGATTGATGCAGCCAAACAGGAATTGCTCGTTTGGCAGAAGATAGCCGGTACCGCCAAACGCAGAAAAATGGAAGCGGATGATGAACGCAGACGTATTGCCGATGAAGCAGCCGCATTGCGAAAGGCAGAAGAAGAAAAGTTACGTGCCGAACGTGAGGAAGCGGAACGCATCGAGCGTGAAGCCCTGAACGGAGTGCCGGACATGGTGGACGACAAGCCGCAGGATGCACGGGCAAGAGGTTACAGACGCATGAACGGTCATAAGATAGACAGACAAGAGCCTGTACAGGCATTGCAGGGAAAGGAGGTATCCGTAAAATTCAGTGATGATGCCATTGTAGGTGGTCGTGTAGCCGTGATTGATGTAAACTTGTTGCAACCGAGCCATATTCAAGGCGTGCGCAACCCTCTGCACTTTATTGACGAAGCGCAGCCAAAAGAACGGAATGACGAGGCAAGTGTATTGTCTGCACGAAAGATTGCCGGAAACATACGCCCCGAAGAAATCACATCTTCTGTTACCGCCTATACAGGCGCACCTACCGTGAACGCACGGGGCGAAGCCATACAGGGCAATAACCGAAGTGACGCACTTCGTATCATGTGGGAGAACCATCCGGAACAGGCGGCTCTTTACAAGCAGTATCTGAAAGACCATGCGGAAGAATTTGGATTACAAGCAGAAGACATTGAGGCTATGGAGCATCCTGTCCTTGTGAACATGGTTGATGTGGACGATGCAGAGGCTATCCGTCTTGGCCAGTATGTGGCACAGGACACAGAAAGTGGAGGTGTTGAACGCATCAAACCTAAAAACGCCTTGCAGCGCATGGGAGCCGAAATGCGTTCGTTTGCCAACTTGCTGCTTAGGACTTCGGATGATGAAATGTCATTTGCCGGACTTGTGGATTCCAATGGTGCTAATGTTTTGAAATGGATGAGCCAAAGAGGTTTCATTACTCCCACACAATACAAGAGTGCGTTTGACAGCAAGGGTAACTTGACTCCCGAATCCAAGAATGATTTGCGTGGTATCATGTATCAAAGCATATTCAAGGACGGTAGTACACGGTTGGAGGAAATGTTCAACGTATTACCGGTAAAAGCACAAAAAGCTATTCTTGCCACTGCTTTTCGTGATTATGATAGTCCGAACAGTGAACGAATGGTAGATGAGATACAGAATTCCGTTCGTGCTTACTATGCTTTGTCCCAAGATAAAATGTTTGCAGAGGCAAAGAACTTCAAGGAAGCACGTACTGCCGTAGAAAGTTGGAAACGCCAGTATCAAATGGATGATGTCACTGGGGAAAGTTATCTCCCTGCTGATAATTTCAGTAACTTTGTCCTGCATTTGGCCGCAATGTATAAAGGTGAAAGCCAAAGCTTCATTCAAAATACATTCGGCAAGATTTATGACCTTATACAAGGTACACAGGAAGAAACTCTGTTCGAACAACCGGACAATACCCCTCGGACGCTCGTACAGGCTATTAAAGAAACATTTAATTTAGATTACAATGGACAACAACGAAGCAATGTATTGGTTGGCGATACTGCAACAAGCCAACGAGGGCAGCAAGGAAGCAATGGAACTCTTGCGCCAAGAGAACGAGTTGAGAACAGAAATGGGACAACTGATGATACAGGAAGAACTGAAAGCATTGGTGGACAAAGCGAAATAGAATCTTCTTTATCACAAGAAGAAATGCTGTTTTCTGATGATACTGACAATCAACTTAGTGCAAAAATAGCAAGACGTATTGAAGTTCAAGAAGATGATTGGATTGAAAGCGGAAAGTATGGCGATACTTATAAACAGACAATTATTGTTGATGGTACTCATAAAGTTATAAAAGTTGATGCACCTGATACGAAAGGTAATTATATAGGTAGCGCTTATGAGTATGACGGTCAAACATTCGGAGATTTATTGGATGTTCTTAATTATATTGATGCATCTTTGTCTTTAGCCAATGCTGTTGCAGTGGCAGAGAAAGAAACCGATACTACTCCTACGGAGAAACAGAAAGAAGCAGGCAATTATAAGAAAGGTCATGTGCAGGTTGGTACATTCAATATCACCATTGAGAACCCGAAAGGATCCGTTCGTAGTGGAATAGACACAGAGGGCAACAAGTGGGAAACGATCATGCAGAACACCTACGGCTATATTCGTGGCACGGAGGGCGTGGATGGAGACCACATAGACGTGTTCCTCTCTGACGATATTGACGGGTGGAACGGACGCAGGGTGTTCGTGGTGGACCAGTATAATGAGGATGGCAGCTTTGATGAGCATAAGGTAATGCTTGGTTTCAATGAGACTGACGATGCCGAGGCAGCTTACTTCGCGAATTATGACAGCGACTGGGCAAATAATCACAAGACAGTGGTAACTGCCGTAAACTTGGAGGATTTCAAGAAGTGGATAGATAGTAGCCACCGTAAGACTAAAGCGTTTGCTGAATACAAATCAGTCAAAAGTGTTGAGGAACAGAGTTCAAGTACACAAGTCGACAGACTTTCTGAAATCAAATCACGCATTGAAGAACTGCACAAGGAACAAGAAGCCGCACATGGTCAGAGTGATATATTTGAGGAAGCCCGCATTATTTCCGAAATAAACGACCTCTTTACTGAACAGCGGAAATTGGAACAAAACAATTCCAATGAAGAAACGACAACACCGACTGATGCTGCATACACCATTACTCAGGCACAATATACCACCAAAAGGGGTAAGGTGTTGGATATGCACCTTGTGAAGTTCAATAATAAATTAAGAGATACTGTTCGGAAGCACACCACAATGTTTGCCAAACAACTGAAAGGCTGGTGGGACAAGGAAAAGCAAGGCTTCATGATGCGGAGCAAGGAAGATGCTGAACGCTTGGCAGAATATGCAACCGATGCACAATCACAACCACCTTTGTCTTTGTCTGATTTGTCAGAAGTAAATGACGGCAATGTGCAGTTTTCAGAACCTCAACAACAGAAAGCCACGAAGCAGGAGGAAAAGCAGGAATATACTCCTATATGGCAATACTCTGTTTTTGTTGATAAAGAAACAGGGGAAACTACATTAAGTCGTGATGATGTGAGCGGTCCCATACCTATTGGTGATGCACGTTTTCGTCAGACAACCAACAGCCTAGAGGAAATGTTAGACATTCTTCGCAATCCTCAGAACGGTATGCAAGAAGTTTTGGATGCAGTTGGCATTTCGCTCGAAAATAAAATTAAGACCCGAGAACTTGATCGCAAGGCAAAGGATGAAATTCGTGACAAAAGGACAGATTTCGTTGTTGACAAGGAAATGGATAACAGATATTCTGTTCGTACTTTGATGAAGATGATTGATGCGGAAAAACAGGCTGTGATGGATTTAGGAGAGAAGCGTGGTGGAGACGTTTATCATGAAGGAAATATTATTTTCCTGACTAAAGATAGTGCAGATAAGTTTGCTAATGAAGTCCGAACTCTTATCAACGATATGCGGAGTGAGCAACAACAAGACAATTCGCAGAAAAAGACTGAAGCGAGTGGTAACCGTCTTGTTACTGATGAGCGTTATGCAGAACTTCGTGAGCGTATGCGTAAGAAGTTGCTCGGTCAAATGAATATAGGTATAGACCCTGAGATTCTTGCCATTGGAACAGAGATGGCTGTTTACCATTTGGAGAAAGGTTCACGTAAGTTTGCCGAGTATGCAACGGCCATGATTGCAGACTTGGGCGATGCCATACGCCCTTACCTTAAAGCATTTTACAATGGTGCGAGAGATTTGCCGGAGGTGGCAGAGAACGGACTGGATGCAGACATGACTCCATACGATGAGGTACAACAATTCGATGTGGCGAATTTCGATAAGAAAAGTATTGATGCGCTTGCTACCGCCGAAACCGTAACAAGAGAGACCGAGGTGGAGCAAGAGGCAGAGATTGCACAGGAACGCATCAAAAAAAGGTCAGCCCTGCACGTAAGAAGAATGAGAAAAAAGCAGTAAATTCACAGCAGTCAAATGAACTGGGCTTGTTTGACGATCTGATTGATAACAATAAAAACAACGAACATGGATTACAGAGAACTGATGCAGAACGCTCCGAAGGATTGTCAGCCAACGGTAATCGACACGGACAAGGATTATCAAGAGGCACTGAAACAGGTAGCGAAAGCGAACAACAAGCAGGTAGAGGAACTGACAACGAAGGAGAAAGAACAAGCGATGCAGTCAATAGGATTGTGCGACCTCGACTTTCAGATGCCATAACTGAGAAGAAGAATACCCATAACAACCATTCGGAACGTGGTAAAGACCACGCTCCGACATCAGTAGATGCCCGTATCGAAGCCAATATCAAGGCTATCGAACTGGCAAAACAGTTGCTTGAAAGCGGCGAACGGGCTACAGAAAAACAGATGCAGACTCTTCGCAAGTTCAGTGGCTGGGGTGGCTTGGGCAAGGCTTTCAACGAAGGTACATCGTATGCTCCTAATCCCATTGCAAAGAAGCTCCGTGAGTTGCTTGGTGAAAAGGCATATCAAGAGGCCGTAATGAGTGCAAATAGTGCCTATTACACTCCGGCATACGTTGTGGATACGCTTTGGGACATTGCCGAACAAATGGGCTTCAATGGTGGAAACATTCTTGAAGGTTCTGCCGGTATCGGCAATATCTTGGGACAGATGCCTACAAACATCAGTGAGCGTAGTGACATCCATGCCATAGAGATTGACGGAACTTCGGGAGGCATCCTCTCGCTCCTCTATCCTGATGCCAAAGTGGAAATACAGGGCTTCGAGCAGACACGCATACCGAATGGCAGCGTGGATTTGGCTATTACCAATGTTCCGTTCGTTACAGGACTCCGTGTGAACGATACCACCGGCGATAAAGACCTGTCGAAGAAATTCCACAACATACATGATTTCTGTATAGCAAAGAATGTGCGCAAACTGCGTGAGGGCGGTTTGGGTATCTTCATCACATCCAACGGCACGCTTGACAACAGCAAGAAGCTCCGTGATTGGATTGTGAACGAGGGAGGTGCAGATTTCGTGGGTGCTTTCCGTATGCACAACAAGACTTTCGGAGGCGCCGGGGTAACCTCCGACATCGTTGTTATCCGCAAGCGTGTGAACGGGCAGAAGTCAGTCCACGCCATTGATGTAAGCGATGTGAGCGGAGAGCGCATGGCAGAATATGACACCGGGGAAACACGCAAGGTCAAAGGCAAGGAAACGCCGGTCATCAAACAGCTTTCGATGGACTACAACCGCTATTTCATTGAACACCCTGAAAACATGGCAGGTGAAATGCATTTTGCATTTGAGAAAGGTGACACTTTCCGCCCGACAAGCAAAGGCTTATACCCTAAACAGGATAAGAAGCAGGAAGAAATGTTGGCTGAATTTGTCCGTTCGTTCCGTGCGGAGGAATTTGGTGAGCGTAACACAGAAGTTATCACTGATGTAATGCCAGGCAAGAAGATTGGCGAAGTGTTTGTTAAAGACGGAAAGCTGTACATCAACTCGACAGCAAGCGCACAACCCCTCGAAGTAAATGCTAATAAGGTAAAGGGGCATACGAAAGTGGAATGTTTCGAGGCGTACACCGCTATCAAGAAAGCCCTTGCAGAAGTCCTTTCCTATCAGACCGAGAATGAAAGCGATGAGGGGCTGAAACCCTTGCTTGACAAACTCAACAAGGCATACGATGATTTTGTCAGCACATACGGACACTTCAACAAGAACACCGCCATTGCGTTTCTCCGCAATGATGTGGACTATGCCAATGTATTCGCTCTTGAAAAGTTTGAGGAAACGGCAGATGAAAAAGGAAACCGGATACAGAAATTTGAAAAGACCGATGTATTCAGCAAACGTGTCGTTGAAAAGGATAAAGAACCCACCCCGGCCAATGTCAAGGACGGTATCATTGCAAGTATCTTCAAATTCGGTCGTGTGGACATACCATATATCGCCGAACAACTTGGCACAGGCATCGAAGATGTGAAGAAAGAAATCATCGAGAGCGGCTACGGTTTCGAGGACCCAGTAAGCCGACAGATGGAAGCATCGTATCAGTATTTGAGTGGAAATATCCGTGAAAAACTGCGTCAGGCAGAGGAAAACAACGAGAATGGGGAATTTGACCGCAACATCAAGGCATTGCAGGAAGTCATGCCAATGGAAATCCCCGCACATCTGATAGACTTTACCCTCGGCAGTTCTTGGATTGACCCGAAATTGTATGAAGATTTCGTAAAGGAACGAACGGAGGTAAATGTCCGGTTTACAGCAGTAGGCGGTACTTGGTTTATGAAAGAACCATACTTTACCAACTACGAAAAGAACCGTGCCATGGGCGTGACCAGTGAAATGCTCGGCAGAACCATTATGGGGCACACTCTCATAGAAGCTGCCATTCAGAACAGAAGCATTACAGTTTCCACCACCAAGAAACATTATGACGGCACAACAGAAACAATAACCGACAAGGAGGCTACACAAGCTTGTGCTGCCAAGATTGATGAAATCCGTCAGGACTTCAAGGACTGGGCAAGGCAGAAGATGCAGAGCGACCCGGAAATGTCGGAACGTATGGAACGTATCTATAACGATATGTTCAACAACTTTGTGCCTATGAGCATACCGGACGAGTTTGTGCCGGAGTATTTTGGAGGTGCTTCACATAAATTCAAGATGCGTCCTCATCAAGGCAGAGCCATCGTGAGAGGCACACAGCAACCGTTGTTGCTTGCCCATGAGGTAGGAACAGGAAAAACCTTTACCCTTATTTCCACAGCAATGGAAATGCGCCGTTTAGGTACTGCCCGCAAACCGATGATTGTTATACAGAATGCCACGGTAGGTCAATTTGTTGCAAGTGCAAAGGAACTGTACCCGAATGCCAAGATACTGACACTCGAAGAGGCAGACCGTAGCGCAGATGGTAGAAAGAACTTCTATGCCAAGATACGCTACAACGACTGGGACATGATTGTCGTTCCGCAATCAACCTTTGAATTTATTCCCGACAGCGAGGAAAGGGAAATGGCTTTCGTGCAGGACAAGATTGAGGAGAAGATGCTCATTCTTGAACAGATGAAAGAGGAAGACCCGGACGGAAAGAACATGATTACCCGGCAAGCCGAACGTGAAATCGAATTGTTGGAGGAACAGCTTGCCGGACTTGCAGACAATGCTTCAAAGAAACGCACCGCCAACGATGAGAAAAAACGTGCCGTAGCCTTGCAGAATGCAGAAGTCAAGGCAATGGAAATGCTTGACCGCCGTACTGACGATGTGGAGAACTTTGACGACATGGGCATTGATGCCCTGCTTGTGGATGAAGCCCACGAATACAAGCACCTTGGATTTGCCACTGCCATGCAGCGTGGAGTGAAAGGTGTGGACCCGTCATACAGCAAAAAATCACAAGGCGTATTCTTGAAAACACAGGCTGTTTTAGAAAAGAACAACGGACGAAACGTAATCTTTGCCACAGGTACGCCTATCAGCAATACCGCTGCAGAGATTTGGACGTTCATGCGCTATCTCATGCCTGCCGATACAATGAAAGAATACGGTATCTATTACTTTGATGACTTTGTACGCAACTTCGGTAACATTCAGCAAATGTTGGAATTCACCACAAGCGGAAAGTTCAAGGAGAACAATCGCTTTGCCGGATACGTGAACCTGCCCGAACTGGTGCGTATATGGTCTGGAGTGTCCGATACTGTCCTTACCAAAGAAGCCGGTGGCGTAAAGGACAAAATACCTGAAATGGAGGGAGGAAAGGCACAAGACCTCTATCTGCCACAGACACGTGCATTGCGTAGTATCATGAAGTTCGTAAAGAGCGAACTTGAACATTATGAGCAGATGAGCGGCAAAGAGAAGAAAGAGAACAGTCATATTCCGCTCACGATGTATGGTATTGCCAAAGCTGCTGCCGTGGATGCCCGATTGGTGCAGTCAGATGCAGAGGACGACCAAAACAGCAAGACCAATGAAGCCGTGCGCCAAACTTTGCGCTCACTGAAAGAAACAGCCGACTACAAAGGTACGGTTGCCATTTTTGCCGACAATTATCAAAATAAGCAGAGCGGATTCAATCTTTATGATGACATCAGAAATAAACTGATTGCAGAGGGTGTTCCTGCTGATGAGATTGTAGTAATGAGGTCGGGAATGACCGTCAAGAAGAAACTTGAAATCTTTGAAAAGGTAAATCGTGGTGAAGTTCGCGTGATTCTCGGTTCTACCTTTACGCTCGGTACGGGCGTGAACATTCAGGAACGACTGCACACGCTGATACATTTGGATGCACCCAACCGTCCTATGGACTATACCCAGCGCAACGGACGCATTTTGCGACAGGGAAATTTGCATAAGGACATGAACAAGCCTGTACGCATCTTGCGTTTCGGAGTTGAGGACAGTTTGGATGTTACCGCCTACCAACGATTGAAAACAAAGGGAGCGATTGCCGACAGTATCATGAACGGCAAGCAGATGATGAACAACAGCATGACCAACCGTGTGCTTGAAGAGGAAGAAGATGTGTTTGGCGATACCGTTGCGCAGCTCTCCGGCAGTGAGTATGCCATGCTGAAAAACAATGCGGAAAAGAACGTGCGTAAATATGCAAGCCGCAAAAAGCAATGGGAAACAGACCAAACCTATATCCATAATGCCAAGCCAAGACTGAAAGCCTTTATCAAGGATGCGGAAAAGCGCATTGAGGACAACGGCAGGTGCTTGGAGGCTGTACGCTCGTCATTCCCCGATGGACAATTCAAGGAGATTGTAACCGGGAAACATCGCTTTACTTCTGTTGATACAATGGATGATTTTTTCAAGGAACACAACAAGAGTGTCCTTGCCGAAATGAAGCAGATGAAAGACGGTGAGATTTCAGGAGAACAGAAACGGGAACTGATTATACAGATAGGCGATTTTTCATTTGTGGTCACAACAAAACTGACAAGGAAAACCATGAGTGACGGTGCAACACTTTTCAATGATGTTGAGCGTAGAATGACCTACTCTTGTCTTGAACTCGGCATTGAAGATGTGCCGGTACGCCAAAACCTGCTTCGCAATGCCGTTGAGGATATTACAGACAATGTGATTACAGGAAAGGATTTTGCAGAGAGATTGAGTGCCGGAGAGCGAAGCAAAAAACATAATGAAGCCGAATTGAAAGAACTCCTGTCAAGAGAGGGCAAGCCATTCGAGTATGAAGAAGAATTGGCACAGGCGAAAGCACAGTTAGAGGAATATGCCGAACTGATGAAGAAAGAGTTGGAGGAAAAGGAAGCCAAATACGCTGAAATGGATGCAAGCGTGGAAACGGCAAATAATATTTCCGCCTCGGAAGAAGATGATGAATTAAAACGCGAAGGTGGTGGTGCCTACACCGATGATGAAGTCAGTTATGAGAATGACCCAGTAGCAAAACTGCTCGGTCAGTCAAGAAGAACGGCAAAGCAACGGAGGGAATTTGCACAGCGCGAACGCCAAAGAATGGCAGAACGTGTGGAAATCCTTGCCGAGAAGCTGCATCTTGACAATGTGGAGATTGTTACTGATGCTTCCGTCTTGGATGGAAAGAAACAGCGTGCAAAAGGCTTCTATTCGAAGAGTACAGGGAAGATAACCATTGTCATTCCCAACCATACAAGTGCGTTTGATGTTGAGCAGACGCTGCTACATGAGGCTGTGGCGCACTATGGTTTGCGCCAGTTGTTCGGAGAACATTTTGACACATTCCTTGATAATGTATTCAACAATGCCGATGAGAACATACGCAAACGCATTGTAGATATGGCTGCAAAAAACGGTTGGAATTTCCGAAAGGCTACCGAAGAATATCTTGCTTCGCTTGCCGAACAAACAGAATTTGAAAACATCAATGCAAGCTGGTGGCGGCAGATAAAGGATTTCTTCCTGAATATGCTCCATAAGATAGGCTTCGATGATTTCAGAGGGGTTACTCTGACAGACAACGAACTGCGCTACATATTGTGGAGAAGCTATGAGAACCTTGCCGAGCCGGGCAGATACAGGAGCATCTTGGGTGAAGCTGCTGATGTGGCAAAACAATACGAGTTGGGGGTTGGTAACTATTCGGATACCAACCGCAACCCGAATTTTGCAGCAGATAGCAATGATGAGCTCTATCGTGACGGCAGCCCCGAAATGCACGAAAGAGAGTTGGCACGAGACCGCTACGAAAGACGTGTTAAGACAGGAATGTTCCAATCACAGGAAGCATTGCAGGATAGTATGCTCGGACTTAAAGAAGCTATGCAGGCTATCCTTGGCCAAGGAACAAACATTGAGGATGTGGACGGATTTGAAAACGCATACTTGGGCGAAAATCGTCTGTCGAGCGTGAACAAAGCCGAAGCCGATGCATTTGCACACACCCTGTTCAAGCCCATGCTTGATGAAGTTGCCAAACTCGCCCGGACTGAGGCAGAGCGTGAGGAATTGACCGATTACATGATGGCGAAACACGGACTTGAACGCAATACATATATGCGTAATGAAGCAATCAATAATGGGGCAACCAATGCAGACCAAACCGACTATGCCGGACTTACAGCCCTTACAGGTATGGATAATGTTACCGATGCTGAAACGGAAGCACAGATAATGGTTAACGATTACGAACAGGCACATGACACTGCCGACCTTTGGAAAAAAGTCAATGCTGTGAGCAAAGCAATACTTTCAAAGTCATACGAATGTGGCATGATGAGCAAAGCGACCTTTGACAAGATTTCAGATATGTATGATTTTTATATTCCGTTACGTGGTTTTGATGAAAAGACCAGTACTGAAGCATACGCATATCTGACGCACAAGCAAAGTGCATTCAATGCTCCTATCAAGAAAGCGGAAGGACGAAGGTCGAAAGCGGATGACCCTTTTGCCAACCTGCAATCAATGGCAGAAGGTGCTATCATGCAGGGCAACCGGAACAAATTGGTAAAACAGCGTTTCCTTAATTTCGCACTTAACCATCCGAGCGACCTTGTCAGTGTGAGCGACATTTGGGTAGAATACGATACGGTGACCAACGAATGGAAGCCTGTGTTTCCTGACAACATAGACAGTACAGACACCCCCGAAGAAGTAGAACGGAAGATGCTGGACTTTGAAACAAAGATGAAATCGCTGGCACAGCAATACCCTGACCGATACAAGCATGGAAAAGATACCGTGAATATTCCTTACCGTATTGTGGAAAGCAGGGATATGAGGCAGCACCAAATTATTGTGAAGCGTGGCGGCAGGGACTATGTGATTACCATTAACGGCAATCCCCGTGCGGCACAGGCATTGAACGGACAGACAAATCCCGATAACGACATGTCGGGGGCAATCGGGGCTATTCTCCGTGCAGGAGAAAATATCAACCGACAGTTGAGTGCGTTCTATACTACACGAAACCCGGACTTCATCGTGTCGAACTTTATGCGAGATATGTTATACACCAATACCATGACCTGGATAAGGGAAAGCCCGAACTACGCACTGCGTTTTCATCGCAATTATATGTATGCCAACCCTGTAAGAATAAAGCAACTCTTGGCAAAACACCGCAAAGGGACACTTGACATGGGCAACAAGACGGAAGCGATGTTTCATCAGTTCATGATGAACGGAGGAGAAACAGGCTACGCCAATATCCGTGACATTGAACAGCATAAAAACGACATACGCAGGGAACTGAAAAAATCGAGCGGCAAGATTCCTGTAAAAAAAGCATGGGACTTGTTGGGCGAACGTTTCGATGAGTACAACCGAGCCGTTGAGAACTGCGCCCGTTTTGCCGCTTTCATGACATCACGTGAAATGGGCAGGAGCATTGACAGGTCCATTTATGATGCAAAGGAAATAAGCGTGAACTTCAACAAGAAAGGCAGCGGAGCAAAATTCTATGACAGTACAGGGCAGACAAAGGCAGGTAACGCCAGTGCATTGGTATCTGGGCTTGGGCGTAGCGGTTATGTATTTTGGAATGCCGCCATTCAAGGTACGACAAACTTTGGGCGACAGGTGAAACGCCATCCAGCCAAATCCTTTACAGGCATTGCGGCGATGTTCCTTCTTGGTGCCATTGTTGCCTACTTGGGTGGCGATGATGATGACGATGATGACAAGAACGCATACTACAATCTTCCCGAATATGTAAGGCGCAGCAATATTCTTTTCCGTGCAGGAAACAGTTGGGTATCCATTCCTCTTCCGGTAGAATACAGGGCAGTTTACGGCATGGGCGAACTGATGATTTCCATCCTTAATGGGAAGGAACATCTAACAGGTGGCGAAATAGCCGAATCCATAACAGGACAGGTTACACAAATATTGCCGATTGACCTCTTGGAGGGCGGAGGCGGACTGAACGCTTTTGTGCCGAGTGCCTATAAACCCCTGTGGGAAGCCTACGTTGCGGAAAAGAGCTGGACGGGTATGCCTTTGTACAAGGACACCCCTTGGAATAAGGATATGCCCGAATGGACAAAAGCATACAAGAGTGCCAACAAATACATTGTCGGGCTTGCAAATGTCATGAACGAAGCTACTGGCGGTGATTCTTACACAAAAGGTGCTATCGACTTCAATCCTGCCAAGATTGAATATATGCTGAACGGTTATTTCGGTGGCGTGTTCGGAACAATCGACAAGTTGAGCAAGACAGTAGAAACCGTTACAGGCAACCGTGAGTATGACCCTCGTAGCTTCTTGTTGGCAAACAGACTGGTCAAAGCCGGGGACGAACGCACCGAGTACAGGGCTGTGAACAATGAGTATTTCCGATTGAAAGAGGAGCATGACCGATTGAAATCCCGATTAAAGCACTATGAGGAAGATACCGACAACGACATATTTGACTATGCGGAAAAGATTGATTTCCTTTACAATTCACCCGAATACGAGCGGTATGAAATTTTTGAGGATTATCGTAGGGATATTGACGACCTCTATAATGAACTGAATGACACAGTTGATGATGAGGAACGTAAGAATATTGAGGCTGAATTGAATGAACTCAAAAAGGAAATGATAGAAGAAATGAACAAAACCCGTAAATAGTTAAACATAGGATGATTGCCCGGAGCAGTATATTTGTTCCGCGCAATCATTAAAATGATAAAAATATGCATATAAATAAAAGCGAAAGAAAATTGCTGCCAATGAGCCGTATAGCTCCGGGAAGAAATGATGCCGCCGAGATAGATACTGTTGTTTCTGCAAAACGTTATGGTGACCGCAGGGCATTTGACATTCTTATGGAAGCACAATACTATTGGAGCCAGATGGACGACTTTCGGAAAGACCGGGAGCGAAACAAACGCTATACCTATGGTTTCCAATGGGACGATATGATTTGTGTGGACGGAAAATCCATGAGCGAGGAAGAATACATTAAAAGTCAAGGCAACGTGCCTTTGAAAAACAACCTTATCCGTAGGCTTGTGCGAAGCGTGCTTGGCGTGTATCGAAGCCAAAGTAAAGAACCGACCTGTACCGCACGTGATCGGGATGAACAGAAACTTGGTGAAACGATGAGTACGATACTTCAATGCAACATGCAGCTTAACCGAATGAACGATGTATATGCCCGAACTATGGAAGAGTTCCTGATAAGCGGTTTTATCGTTCACCGTAAATCGTACGGTTGGCGTAATGGAAAAGAGGATTGTTGGACGGACTATGTGCAACCCAATAATTTCTTTATCGACAACAACATGAGAGATTTCAGAGGTTGGGATGTTTCCGTGCTTGGAGAAGTTCACGACATTTCTTTCGGACAGTTGTGTGAACAGTTCGCATCAAGTCCGCAGGAATACAGACAATTGCGTGACATTTACAAGTGGGCGGCAAGGAAAGATTACATAGCCACATACGCGGAGCGTTTCGGGTATAGCCGCTTGGAAAACTACGATTTTCTATTCACAAGCGAACCAGGACGATGCCGTGTGATAGAGATATGGCGCAAGGAGCAAAAACCGAGATACCGTTGCCATGACTACCAAAACGGCGATATTTTCAAAATAGACGAAGAAGATTACGCACAAGTGGTGCTTACTGAAAATGAAGAACGTATGCGTATGGCCAAGGAAGCCGGTATGCCGGAAGATGAGGTTCCGTTGATAAAAGCTACTTGGTTTGTGGACGATTATTGGTATTTCTATTACCTTTCTCCTTTTGGCGACATATTGAGGGAGGGGGAAACGCCTTACGAGCATGGAAGCCATCCATATGTTTTCAAGGCATATCCGTTCATTGATGGTGAAATCCATTCATTCGTTGCTGATGTAATCGACCAACAGCGATATACCAACCGATTGATAACCCTCTATGACTGGATAATGCGGGCGAGTGCCAAAGGCGTGCTGATGATGCCCGAAGATTGCTTGCCTGATGGTGTGAGCATTGACGATATTGCAGAGAGCTGGACAGAATTTAACGGTGTCATCGTATACAAGCCGAGCAAAAGCGGAAAAGTGCCGGAACAGGTGGCCAATAATTCCACAAATATAGGCATTGCGGAACTGCTTAATATGCAACTCAAATTTTTTGAAGATATATCGGGAGTTACGGGCGCATTACAAGGAAAGCCCGGGTATTCCGGTGAAAGTGCATCGCACTATAACCAACAGACAGAAAACGCCACGAAGTCATTGCTCGACCTGCTTGAATGCTTCAGTTGTTTTGTAGTGGACGGAGCATATAAGGATGTGAAGAATATGCAGCAGTTTTATGATAGCAAACGTGTTTTCAATATTGCAGGTAAGAGTGGTGCACAAATCGAATATGACCCGAAGAAAATACGTGATGTAGAATTTGATTTAAGCATTACCGAAAGCACTTCAACACCGGCATACAGGCATCTTGCTAACGATATGCTTATGCAGTTGTACCAGTCTCAGGCAATCAGTGTAGAGCAGCTGCTTGAGCATGGAGATTTCCCGTTTGCAGATGAATTGTTGCAAAGTATCAAATCACAGAAGGAACAGTTGGAGCAGGGCAAAGTGCCCGACGGTCTTTCTCCCGAACTGATGGCGCAAGCGCAGCAAGGAGCGAATATGCAGGCCGTGAACAAACTGAACAATGCAATGAGGTAATAATTTTAATTTAACGACATCATGGAACAGAAAACTATTTGTATAGACTTTGACGGTGTCATACATGACTACAGCAAAGGTTGGCAGGGTGAAGATGTATTCGGGCAGATAATACCGAACGCAGATACAGGTACAGCCACCCTAAAGAAAAACGGGTGGACTATCATCATATTTACGACACGCAAGAAAACTGAAAAATTAGAAAAGTGGTTGGAAGAAAACAATATTTCATACGACCATATAAACGAGAACCCGAATCAACCTGAACATGCAAGCGGAAAAAATCATAGCCGATGTGTACCTTGATGACCGGGGTATCTGTTTCAGAGGACGGTGGGATTCATGGCTTATGAGAGATATTATAGAGTTTGAGCCTTGGCAGGAACAACAAAAGAGAGAAATAGAGCAACTTGCGACATATGGCCAAACCGAAGATGATATTTGGTCAAGAGGCAACGAGAAAAGAATCAAACAAGCCCATGTTTAGCGGATAAAGTATGAGGGTGTATCAACTGAAGATATTTGGCACACCCTCATGTCTAATTATTATTATTCTTTGGACAGTTGGAATTTCTCTATCCAGACATCTTCCTCTCCATTGTCGAAATCAACAACACAGGCTTCATTCGGAATATCCAATTCCTTGACCGTACCAATGACACCATTATCGTTGCATATTACCCGGTCCCCAACTTTGAACTTATTGATATTGTCAAGTGCGAGCGGGTCGTTGGTCAGTGTGGCTATACCGTCAATGTTTCCGTACTTTCCCATTCTCTTTGGTATTTGAAAATGAATCAAGCCATGAGAAATACTGTTTTCGTTTCAATGCAATAACAGCAGAAGGAAGCATAGCTGAACCGTTTCCATAAGTCGTGCAGTAGAAGCATTCGCGTTCAAGGTCGCCCACAAACGTATTATGATTGATGTAGCCTTTCTGTTTCAACTTACGGAAATTCTTTCTATCCATAATGATAAGTTGACCTTTTTTCCCACCGGCAGGCATAACGTAGTAACGTTCTCCAGTTTCTTTGTGTTTTTCGTCTGCCTGTCTGACTGCTTCACGTAAACGAAGCGAAGCTCTGATTTTTCTGAAAATGTTCATTGTTCCTTGTTTTTATAGTTAAACTTATATTGTAGCTGCTGAAACAGCTTTTTTCTTTTTTGATAACAAATCGTCCGATACGAAGCACAATCTTTGGAATTTCCATTTCAAAGAAACATATATGCAAGCCTATGGCTCTTGTCATTAGCAAGTCATCATGTTTACCGGTAATCGCTCCGAAAGCTCCGTTCGGTTTTTTCTCGTAACACAAATATTCGTCCAGGCAACGTTCGTCACGTTCTGTGTATAAATTCTCACGAATAACCTTGACTAAGGTTGATATAATCATTGGTTTGGTTGAGACATTGGTATGGAAGCCGTATTTGGTAGGCAATCCCTCGCGTACGGCTTCTTCGGACTGACCACGTGCATAGAGATTAGGGTAAATCTCTTTGATTTGATTAAGGATGAACTGTGACTGGTCGCCATCTACCTGCCGCTCCTTGTCATGCGTTTCCAAGGTGTTGCTTTCTATCACCAAGAGTGAATTGTCATAAAAAGCCGCTATTTGTGCCGCTTTCCACGCAAGCTGGTCGATGTCGCAATGTCCGTACCATTGTGCCACTACGACAGGCTTGCCACCATCAATCATAAACAGACGGTCAAGCACAAGAACAACAGAGAAGTCTGCTTTATTGGAGCGTCCACCCACATCGACAATCGTGAGGTAACGATTTGTAACAACTTCCTTTTCATCTGTTTCCGGCAACTCCCAAATATGCAACAATCCCTGTTTGTCTTTCACAAAACGCAAGTTCTGCAAAGCGTTCTTGCCCTCATCCGCATCGGCACAGACTTCACCGACATATTTAGGTTTCTTGCAGGTCTTACGCATTGCATCGACCTTGTATTTGTCGAACACACGTGCTCCCGAATGTACGAAGGCTTCCACATCATCAGACGGAAATTCGGCAGCCATCTGCCCATGGTCATTGTACTTCCTGCGTTCGGCTATGTACCAATGGATAGCTTCGAGCGTAGCACCTTTTTCCCACAGCGACCAAAGATACTTACCGCATTCCTCACGTTCGGAATCTGTATTTTCATTGTCCCGATTCTGATAAAGCCATTCTGCAAAATCCCATTTTTCTTTGTCCGAATCAAAAGCGAGTGTATATTGCTCGATGTCGAACCATGAAACGAACATTGCCTCGAACTGGGATTTCCCTTCTTTTGCGGCAGTATATTCGCGATGAAAGAAGTTCCCGGTGCCATTTGCTGTGCTTTCATAAACAATCATGGTGTAGGGCTTGAGGAGAATACCCGAACAGGCGGAGCGCACAATGTCTTCCGGTTTCTTTCCCTCCGTAGCCTTCCATATTCCCACTTCGGAGAGATGTACAAGATTGTAATCACCGCCACGACACGAATCCGGGCGTTCAGCCGTACCAATCTTGATTTTGCAGTTACGCTGCGGAATACGCGATATACTTCCCGATTTTCCCACTCCTACAATCTTCGGCTCGTTCTCATTGTAGGCTTCATCAATTTTATAGAGCATTTCGACAGGATAACTTTTAATCATCCGGTCGAACATATCCTTGATTTCATCGGAGCCTGCGCCCTGATGTGCAATGATAAGTGAGTTTAAGCCGGTTTTGTGAAGCAGCTGCAACCATGCCATATAAAGCTGTGAAGTGGTGGAACCACCCCATTGCCGTGCTTTAAGCAGGATGATGCGTATCGGTTTCCATGCAATACGCAATTTCTCAAGCCGATCCACAAAACGCCGTTGAGGTCTTGTCAGACGAAACAGGACATCCTCACCGCCGCCTTTGGCCTTGATATAGACAAATGTTGCCGCCCAAAACGGAAAATCCTCGCGGCTGCGTATTCGTACAAACTGCTCTATGACCTTCAAGCGATCATCCTGATTGTCTTCCACGCCCATGTAGTCCGTGAGAAATTTGGAAATAGAACCGGCTTCGATGAGTTGGCGTACAAGCGGCACTTTCATGATACGTTCCGGTAACCACTGGGTATGTATAGGAAAGTCACTGATGGTACACTTTACACGTTTACCGACAGAACCTTCTCCGGTAATTGGATTGAACTTTGCATATACAATCGCATTGCGGCGTTCATTCTCTGTCAATATGTCCTTGATGGCCTTATCTTTCATGGTGCATGATTTTAACAGGCTTGTTTAGCAGAGCCATGATGAGTCCCAATACATAACACCAAAGATGCAATACGGCATTTATGCCCGGAAACAGGAAGCCTGCCACAAGGTAAAACAGCATCCATAACTGATAATACCGTTTACGTAATACCTCAAACGATATTGAACCAAACAGGGCGAAAACCAATCCGGACAATCCTACCGTTGGCGAATCCATTGTCGTGAAATATCCAAGGGTATCAACTGGAACTGTAACAGCAATCATATATATCATATTTTCAAGACTTCCTGACAGAACAAGAACAGCTTTGACTATACGGCTGTCTGCCACAGGTTCTAATACTGCTCCAAGAATCTGGTATAACAATGCCATGACAACAAGCTTAAGAAGAGGAATTCCTATTATTACAGCCATAACAATAACCGCAGCCACACCAATAGAATTCTTGACAAGCACAGCAGACCCTGCAATTGTCTTAGATACAGTCTGTGCACTGTTTCCAATGCCAGGAATCATAGAAACAGCTTTGAATAAAACCGGACATTTTAAGTGAGTCGCTTAATGGTAGTATCAGACTTTTTCATTCCGTAAGCCCCAGAAAAAATCATAAGCATTCCTTTTCACTGACAGTCTTATAATCTTGTATAAGCTGGCACATTTTGTTGAACTTATCTTTTTACGCTGAATGTATCAAACATGCCTAATATCATATATACATAATTACATCTCATAAGAACATTTTTTCACAAGGACATTAAGCTATGTACATAAGAAAAATGAATTATTTCATAATATGCTGCAGCACTTGATGCCCCA
>ENA-OQET01000468-OQET01000468.1-human-gut-metagenome-genome-assembly--contig:-NODE-468-length-21279-cov-5.039334_pt1 | contig 21279 bp, 24 predicted proteins | sample MGYA00242800_ERZ504645 | MGnify/ENA primary metagenome ERZ504645 (study PRJEB26092, sample SAMD00036308) | human gut metagenome | host: Homo sapiens | study: EMG produced TPA metagenomics assembly of... | reverse complement strand
TCGGTGACAAAGCATATGAAATGTACGAGAAGGCTCCTGATGATATCGAAGTTGTCTTTCCGATGAAAAGCGGTGTGATCGCCCGTTTTGATAATATGCAGACATTGCTCGGTACTTTGTTAAGAACAAAAAAAGCGTTCAGTCTGGGGATCGGAATACGTTGTTGCCGTTCCTACAGATGTTACGGAAGTTGAAAAAAAACGCTTTTTGCGACTTGGTTCTGCATTCAGAGGCAAAAGCAAAATCAGTCCGTATTGTCGAAAGAGGACTGGCTGATGCAGTCGGTTTAGGCATTGATATTTTTAGAGAAAAGGGAATTTTTATTGCAAACTTCGGTGGCGGTATTACAGAATTATCAGTTCTTTCATCCGGCGGACTTGTCTTAAACCGTCTTTTAAAAATAGGCGGTGATGATTTCGATTCTGCGATCACAGGACTTGTACGTCATAATAAAGAATTTCTCATAGGAAAGACAACTGCTGAAATGCTTCGTAAAAAATTCGGGGTTTTTGAGCAAAGCACAAACAGTACGATTACCGTGTCAGGAAGAGATCTTGTGACCGGTGTTCCTTCGCAGACCGATGTATCTATAGGAATTGTCCGCGCTGCAATAAAAGACCCCCTTGATGAATGCGTCCGTGCGATTAAACTAATGTTAGATAGAACGCCTCCGGATGTAAGAAGGGCAATCGAAGAAAAAGGAATTTATCTTACCGGAGGACTGACAAATTTAAAAGGACTTCCTACATACATAAGAGAACGTGTCGGTCTTCCTGTTACAACTGTTGACGAACCCGAATTATGTGCTGTGAAAGGACTTCAAAAGATCATTTTGGACAAGGAGTATTATAAAAAGCTCACTTATTCGATGTTAGACGAAGATTATAGGTGGTTAAGGTAATGAAAAAGAAAAATCAAATGTCTCATACAAACAGATATATCCTGCTTGGGCTTTCCATATTTTGTGTGCTTATGATGGTGCTTTCCTCTTTCTCTGACAAAGTCGGCGGTCCGTTTAAGACGGTTGCAAATGTTACGGTAATCCCACTCCAACAAGGGATGAATCAGATCGGTGGCTGGATGGGAGATATGAAAGACAATTTCTCAACGATGAAACAACTAAAATCAGAAAATAAAAAACTGAGGGAACAAGTTGATGCTTTGACAACAGAAAATAACTATTTACAGGAAGAGCGTTATGAATTTGAACGTCTTCAGGAATTATATAAACTGGATCAGAATTATGCCGAATATGAGAAAACAGCCGCCCATGTGATCGGGAAAGACGCCGGAAACTGGTTCGGTACATTTACAATAGACAAAGGAAGTAAAGACGGTATTGAAGTCAACATGAATGTCCTTGCAGGAAGCGGACTTGTCGGGATCGTAACAGATGTAGGTCCTACCTGGGCAAAAGTACGCTCGATCATCGACGATTCTTCCAATATAAGCGCAATGGCGATTTCTACTTCGGATACATGTATCGTAAGCGGAGATATGGCGCTTATGGGAACAGGTCAGATCGCTTTTTCCCAGATGGAAAACAATGACAATGTAGTCGCTGTAGGCGATCAGATTGTGACGTCTTATATCAGCGATAAGTATCTTCAAGGTATTTTGATCGGTTCGGTCAGTGAAGTAAATGTAGACTCAAATAATCTGACGCGTTCGGGATACATTACACCGGCAGTCGATTTTAAAAATATTCAGGAAGTGCTTGTTATTACGACAACAAAAGCAGAACTTACAGGTGAAAACAAGACAGAATGAGTTTCTTTACAGACGGACATATAAAGAAAGGAATGAAGATTAAAATATGAAAAGAATGAAGGTCAAACGCATTTTTATAACGGCGCTTGTCATTCTCGTGGCATATGTACTTCAGTGTACGGTATTTCCGGTACTTGATATTGCCGGAATCAAGCCGAATCTTCTATTAATCGTCACTGCGTCATTTGGATTTATGAGAGGTTCAAAATCCGGAATGCTCGTCGGATTTTTATCGGGACTTTTGATTGATATACAATTTGGAAAGATGATCGGATTTTACGCTTTGATCTATCTTGTAGTTGGTTTCCTAAATGGCTTGTTTGAGCAGATGTTCTATGACGAAGATATTAAACTTCCCCTGTTTCTTATAGCGGTCAGTGACTTCCTTTATGGAATCACTATATATTTCTTCACATTTCTGCTAAACAGCGATTTTCGTTTTACCTACTATTTAAACCGGATCATCGTTCCTGAGATGATTTACACGATTGTAATAACGCTTGGAGTTTATCCGCTTCTTTTGTTTATCAATCATAAACTTGAAGCCGAAGAAAAAAGGAGTGCAAGTAAATTTGTTTAGAAGAATTATAGATCGAATAAAAGAAGCTGTTGAATATTTGATGAGTTCAAGGTTGATCGTTCTCATTATTGTCTTTTGCCTTACATCTTCGATATTGATCGGACGACTTTTTTATCTTCAGATCGTGCGCGGAGAAGATTACTTGGAAAATTATGAGCTGCAAATAAGAAAGACAAGAACTGTACCCGGAACCAGAGGCAATATTTTTGATCGTAACGGAGAAGTGATTGCTTACAATGAATTGGCTTATTCCGTGACGATCGAGGATATCATCCCTACAGACACTAAAACCGAAGATAAAAACAAAATATTAAATGATACGCTTGACAGTGTGCTTTCGATCGTTGAAGAAAACGGAGACAGTGTGATCGACAATTTCGGAATCATTCTTGATTCATCGGGTAGTTATCAATTCGCCGAGACAAACGAAACATCCAGACTTCGTTTTGTGGCGGATGTGCATGGAAAAAGTTTTATTGATGATCTTACAGAAAAAGAAAAAAATAAGACAGCCGAGCAGATCGTACATTATTTATGCAAACGATACGGATTGGATTATTCCGAACATGATGCCGCATATATTCTGAAAATGGTCAATATGCGTTATGCTATGGGACTGAATAGTTATCAGCAATGGCTTACAACCGTACTTGCTTCCGATGTCAGTGATGCTACGGCAGCGGCTATTATGGAAAATCAGGATTCCCTTCAGGGAGTAGATATTTCTGAGGATTCCCTGCGGCGTTATCCTGACGGTCAATATTTTGCATCGATTATCGGATATACGGGTCAGATATCGCAGGAAGAATATGATGATCTAAGCGATGATGAAAAAAAGAGATATTCTTTGTCGGATATTGTTGGAAAATCAGGCATTGAGCACACGTTCGATAGCGTTCTTCAGGGCGAAAAAGGTAAAACGACATTCTATGTAGATAATCTCGGGAAAGTAACCGATACTGTAAGTATGACAGATCCGAAAGCAGGAAATGACGTCTACCTTACGATCGATAAAAATTTACAGATTTCTGCTTATAAACTTCTGGAAGAAAAACTTGCCGGAATCGTTTTAAGCAAATTAAGCAATGTATTAGACTATGATCCTTCTGCGGAAAAAGATACGAAATATATTAAAATTCCCGTAGGAGATGCATATAATTCATTTATTGCAAATGAGATTATCGATATGAAAAAATTCGGAAGAACAGACGCAAAACCTGCCGAACAGGCTGTCTATAATACGTTTACTCAGAAAAAAGCCGAGATACTTTCCGAATTAATGGCACAGCTTCAGAACGAAAATGCTCCGGCATATAAAGATCTTTCAAAAGAAATGAAAGCTTATATGGACTATATATGCGATACTCTTCTAAAACAAACGACAGGAATCCTGATGTCAGACAAGATCGAAGCAGAAGATGAAACACAAATTGCCTGGGCAACGCAAGAGACAATTAGTTTGAACCGGTATTTAAATTATGCAATCTCCAAAAACTGGATCGATACCTCAAAGTTGGGAGACAGCGCTTATTCGAGTTCTGAAGAGATTTATAGCGGTGTTTTGGCATACCTTGAAGAATATTTAAAGGAAGACAGTAATTTCGACAAACTTCTCTACAAATATCTTATAAAATCAGGAAGTGTCACCGGCGCACAGATCTGTGCGATCGTTTATGAACAAGGCGTACTGCCAATGGATGAGAATGCGTATAACGGTCTTTTAAACGGAACGACAGACGCTTATGGCTGGCTATATGATAAGATTAAAACATTGCAGATTACGCCCGGGCAGCTCGCTTTAGAGCCGTGTTCCGGCGGAATTGTAGTTACAGATCCAAATAGCGGAGATGTTCTGGCATGTGTATCTTATCCGGGATATGATAATAACCGTCTGGCAAATACAATGGATTCCGCTTACTACAATCAGCTTAATACCGGACGTGCAAATATTTTCTATAACCGTGCCACACAGGAAAAAACAGCTCCGGGATCAACTTTTAAAATGATCTCGGCCACAGCCGGACTGGAAGAAGGGTATATTGACGCTTACACAACAACATATTGCAGCGGTTCATTTAATACGGTTACTCCGAGTCCGAAATGTTGGATCTATCCGGGAGGTCACGGAGCGTTGAATGTTGTTCAATCATTGCAGCATTCCTGCAACGTCTTTTATTATCAACTGGGATACAATATGGGAATCGATTCCAATGGAAACTATGACAGTGATCTTGGAACAGACAAGTTGAGAAAATATGCGGCTATGTATGGCTTAGACAGGAAATCCGGCGTAGAAATACCGGAAGCTGCACCGCAGATATCTGATGAATATTCGATTCAATCTGCAATCGGACAAGGTACGAACAACTTTACGGTAAGTCAACTGAACCGTTATGTAACCGCAGTTGCAAACAGCGGAACTGTTTATGATCTGACGCTTATCGATAAAACGACAGATGCGGCGGGAAATCTTATTAAAGATTATTCTGCAGAAGTAGACAGTACAATGGATGAAATCAATTCCAGCACATGGGATCTTATTCACCAGGGAATGGAACAGATGGTTGCAAGCTCAACCACTTTTACAGGCCTTGATTTTTCTATGGCGGGAAAAACCGGTACTGCCCAACATAACGAATTGCATGCCGACCATGTATTATTTGTAGGATATGCTCCGGCCGAACAGCCTCAATTATCGATTGCAGTCCGCATTACTTATGGCTATAATTCGGGATATGCATCAGAGATCGGCAGAGATATTGCAAAAGTCTATTTTAATCCTGAAACAGCCGGTGAATTAATTACCGGAAGCGCAGCTAATCTCGGAGAAGGAATTGCAGGAGACTAAAAGACGGGGGAATGACAATGAACAAACTTGTGACCATCAGAAGTAATCGATACGGATTAGATATTGAATTTGATTCCGAAACAGAATTCGATCAACTTCTTGAAGTTCTCGGACAAAAATTCAAACAATCCGGGCGCTTTTTTAAAGATGCACAGATGGCGCTTAGTTTCAGCGGACGCGAACTGACGCGAGCAGAGGAAGATCGTGTTCTTGCCGTCATAAGAGAAAATACACAAATTGAAATTTTGTGTATTATCGAACCAAATGATAAAAATGAGATGATGTACAGAAGCGTAGTAGAACAAAGTCTTTCAGATATCTATAAAAAAGAAGGAATTTTCTACAAGGGGACTTTAAGAAAAAGGCAGATATTAGAGGCAGAAGAAAGTATTGTCATACTAGGTGATGTAGAAACTTGGATGCAAAAGTAATTGCAAAAGGCAGTGTGAACTAATCGGTACGTTATATGGATCTGTCTGTGCCGGAGCATCCGGCGATACGTCGGCGTATGTCGTAGCACTTTCTATGCAGCCTAAATATCTCAGCATCGGAGATATCGTAGCAAAACGTCAGATCATTTATCAGGAGAGCTTAAATATTAAAGGCCCCAAAATCGCCGTGATCGACGGAAACCGTATCTATCTTGATCCCCTTACGGATTGAGACAGGACATATGTAGGAGGAAAAGCATCATGGGAGAAGTAATTGTCATTACATCAGGAAAAGGCGGAGTCGGTAAAACGACAACGACAGCAAATATCGGAATCGGTCTAGCAAAACTCGGGAAAAAAGTTATAGTGATTGACACAGACCTCGGCCTTAGAAATCTGGATGTCGTATTAGGGCTGGAGAATAGGATCATTTATAATATCGTGGATGTCATAAACGGCAACTGCCGGTTAAAACAGGCATTGATAAAAGATACTCAGTTTCCGGAGCTTTGCCTGCTTCCATCTGCCCAAACGAAAGATAAGTCTGCGGTTTCCCCGGAACAGATGAAAAACTTATCGAAGATATTCGGAGTGATTTTGATTTTGTTTTACTGGATTGCCCAGCGGGGATCGAACAAGGATTCCAAAATGCAATAGCAGGCGCTGAACATGCTGTTGTTGTCACGACCCCGGAAGTTTCTGCCATTCGGGATGCCGACCGCATTATCGGACTTCTGGAAGCGTCGGGTATTCGCAAAACAGATCTTTTGATTAATCGGCTGCGGATCGATATGGTCAAGAGAGGCGATATGATGTCCGTAGACGATGTCACCGAAATCCTTGCCGTAAATCTCCTCGGAGTAATTCCCGACGATGAACAAGTCGTTATTGCAACTAACAGAGGAGAAGCCGTTGCCGGAGAAGAATGTCTGGCCGGAAGATCCTACATGGATATCTGCCGCAGACTGACAGGAGAAGACGTTCCGGTCAACGACTATTCAAAATCAGAAGGTTTCTTCGGAAAAATAGCGCAATTTTTTCATAGAAATCAGGAGGAAAACCGATGAGTGTTCATTCAGTTTCGATCGCCAAATACCGGCTGAAGAATCTGCTTGCCGCAGACAGAATGCACTGTACGGCAGATTTGACGGAACAAATGAAAAATGACTTATATCATGCGGTTTCAAAATATACGGAAATCAATCCCGCATATTTTTCAATCGATATTACACGCAGCGATATACATATAAAATACATGGGAGAAGATCGTTGAAATTTTTAATCAATCATATTAAACAGCAATATCATATAAAAGATTATAAATTCGGACTTATTATTTCAGTAGTTGCAATTTCTGTCATCGGTATCATGATGGTCGGAAGCGCTAAACCGGATTTTATGACAAAACAGATCATGGGGGTGATCCTTGGGTTCGGAGCAATGGTTGTTGTCTCTTTGATCGACTATAAATGGATCATGAATTTTTATTGGATACTTTATGTTATAAATTTGATTCTTTTGATCGCAGTAAAAATTCCAGGATTAGGTCATTCGGCAAACGGGGCGCAAAGATGGATCAACCTCGGGTTTATGCAGCTTCAGCCTTCCGACTTGACAAAAATACTTCTTATTATTTTTTTGCCAGATTTTTTCTGACAGAGAGCTTAAGATCAGCAGCCCCAAAGTAATCATTCAGTCTGTTGCGCTGCTTATTCCGTCGCTCATCCTTATTGTGACACAGCCGAATCTTTCCACTACAATCTGTATCGCAGCGCTTTTTTGTGCTCTCATTTTTCTGGCAGGATTAAATTACAAATTTGTCGGAACAGTTCTTGCGATTACGATTCCTGCCGTTGCGATCTTTCTTGCCGTTGCGGTGCAGCCGAATCAGCCTTTTTTGCATGACTACCAGCAGGATCGTATTCTTGCCTGGTTAGAGCCGGAAAAATATGCGGATGATGAATCATATCAACAGTTAAACTCTGTTATGGCAATCGGTTCGGGTCAGCTTTCGGGAAAAGGATACAATAACGATGCCACAACTTCAGTTAAAAACGGAAATTTTGTTTCCGAACCGCAAACAGATTTTATTTTTGCAATTATCGGAGAAGAATTAGGATTTGTGGGTTGTTGCGGAGTCATATTTTTGTTATTATTAATTGTAATACAATGTATCTTAATAGGTTTAAAAGCGAAAGATACGGGAGGACGCATTATCTGCGGCGGCGTAGCCGCACTGATTGGCATTCAAAGTTTCATCAATATCAGTGTGGCAACTTTGATTCTTCCGAACACAGGTCTTTCGCTTCCCTTTGTCAGCTACGGACTTACATCCGTCGTATGTTTCTTTATGGGAATCGGACTCGTTTTAAATGTCGGATTACAGCCTAATAAGTATCAATAAGGAGAATGACAGCTATGAATATCGGATTGATCGCGCATGACGCAAAGAAAAAATTAATGCAGAATTTTTGTATCGCTTATCGTGGAATACTCAGCAAACACAGTTTGTATGCAACGGAAACTACAGGAGCACTGATCGAGAGCGTAACAAACCTTAATATCCATAAATTTCTTCCGGGACATCTCGGTGGAATCCAACAGCTTTCCTCTCAGATTGAAAGCAATCAAATTGATTTGTTTATCTTTTTCAGAGATCCGCTTACTCCACGCTCTCACGAGCCGAGCGTAAGTGATATTGTAAAAATGTGTGATATGTACAATATTCCGGCAGCTACAAATATCGCAACTGCCGAAGCTCTTATACTGGCACTTGACAGAGGAGACTTAGATTGGCGTGAAATGTACAAATAATACATCTAATACATCAAAAAATAAATGGTAGGAATAAAATGAAGGGAAATCATTATTCAGATAACAGGCGCAGACGCCGAAAACCTATTTACGTAAAAAAAAAGACGGCGCCGAAAACGAACTTCTACAGTAATTGCGGTTCTTCTGATCTGTCTTATACTAATTGCAGGCGCAGGCGCTGTCGGATTTTTCATATTGCAGGAATATTCAAAAGATCATATCCGGCAATATGAGTTTGCATCATATAATAAAAAGCAATACACAGGAGAACTTTTCGCTGAAGATCTCTGTGTTGCTTCAGAAGATGTATCTCTTGACGGCGTTGAAGCAGATCCGGGATTTCACGGTGAAGGACTATTCAATATAGCAGATTCTCAGATCAAATACGGATACAAACTGTTTGACAAATTATATCCTGCAAGTACAACGAAAGTTATGACTGCTTATCTTGCTTTAAAATATGGAAATTTGGATGACGTTGTAACGATGAGCGCCACTTCCACGAATTTTAATTGGGATGAGTCTACCTGTGGTCTTTCTGCCGGAGATTCCCTGACTTTGTACGATCTCATATGCGGTCTGCTCTTACAATCCGGAAATGACTGTGCGGCCGCTATTGCGGAGCATATATCGGGAAGCCAGGAAGCTTTTGCCGAATTAATGAATACAGAAGCAAAACAACTTGGAGCGACAGGAACTCACTTTGTAAATCCTCACGGACTTCATGACGAAAATCATTACACAACAACATATGATTTGTATTTAATGTTTAATGAAGCATTAAAGGATCAAGCTTTTCTCGATATTATTTCTATGAACTCATATACGGCAAAAGTTACCTCGGCAGACGGAACTTCGTATACTCCTACATGGCAGGCGACGAATTATTACTCAGCCGGAGAAGCGACGCCGCCTGACGGGATACACGTATACGGAGGAAAAACCGGAACAACCGATCAGGCAGGAAACTGTGTAATTTTATATGAAAAAAACACCGCAGGAGAACCGTATATTTCCGTTATCATGGGCGCTTCTGACAAACCGCTTCTTTACGAAGAAATGAACGAACTGCTTGATGCAGGAATGAAATAGATCCCCGAAAGTGTCAAAAGACATCTTTCGGAATCGCAAACGATGCAAGTTTTCGGACAAATCTGAACTTTGATCTGCCGCCGTTATAAAAAATACAACACCCCGTAAAAATGAAATTTCCGATAAATAATTCGATCATATCATTTTACGAGGTGTTTTTCTTTTATTCTGACATTGATTTGATTCTGCCAAAAAGACTGATCAAGTATAAGCCGCACAAACCTACTAGCGTATAAATGATCCTGGAAAGCCAGCTCATATTCCCGCATATAAATGCCACCAGATCAAATCTGAACACCCCTATAAGAAGCCAGTTTACGGCGCCTATAATAACGAGTGTCAGAGCTGTATTGTCAAACCATTTCATGTTATTTCCTCCTTTATCATCTCAATATTTGTAACAATTCAGCTACCAATATTTTTTATTATGTCCATAAAAAGTGGAAATATACTAAAAAAAATGATATACTAGCAACGCCAGAAAAAAGCAGGAGGTGTATACTGAATTGTCATCCAAAAAAAATAATTCAGTCAATATAAAAAAATATAAAACAAAAAGAGAATTCAATCTCGGTATCTTTCTTTTTGCAATCGTGTTTATTTATTTGGTTGTAACAATTATTTTGTATTTTACTGGAGACCGGATCTCTGTTTATGAAGTACGGGAAGGCAGCATTGTGAAAGATAATTCTTATACCGGACTTATTATTCGTAAAGAGACGGCTGTAACTGCCGAATCATCCGGTTATATAAGCTATTATCAGGCCGAAAACAGTAAGATCAAGCGCGGAATGAATATTTATGCCCTTTCCCCTGAAAAGCTTGATACAAGCAGCAAAACAGACTCCACACAGGGAGAACACACAGAAGGTCAGTCCATAACAGTAAATCCTGAAGTCAGTTCTGCGATTACCCTTCAAATACAAAATTTTATCGAAGGGTATCGTGCAAATGATTTCGGTTCGGTATATTCGCTGAAATCTGAAATCACTACAATGCTTCAAAACGAATTCAGCGCGACCCGAACAGAACAACTTGGAGCAGTGATTGCCGCAAGCGGTCTGGATGTGTTGTCTTATCAGGCACAGCAGGATGGCATTGTAGCCTTCACAGTCGATGGATATGAAGGATTGACTACTGAAACATTTACTGAATCTGCTTTTGATAAAACAAAATATGAAGTTTCTTCTTTATCCGATGAAACGAAAGTTAAAGCAGGAGATCCTGTTTACCGGATGATCACAAGTGAAGATTGGTCGGTTATCGTTCCTCTTTCAAAAGAAACAGCTATAAAGTTAAAACATGAAGATGTATCCGGAATAAAAGTACGGATGGACAAAGACAGCGAAACTCTTTGGGGAAAACTTACTGTTATCGAACGGCAAGGAAAATATTACGGTCAGCTTGATTTTGATAATTCAATGATAAGATATGCCGAGGAAAGATTTTTAAATATAGAATTGATCATGGAAGATGAAAGCGGATTAAAAATCCCGAAATCTTCTGTAGTTAACGAGAAATTTTTTATCATTCCGAAAGAATACATTACGACAGGCGGAAACAGCAGCGCAAGCGGTGTAATGCTTGCAAAAGAGAATGGGAGCGCCGTATTTCACGCCGTAAATATTTATGACATTTCTGAAAATGGAGACGTTTTTGTCAGCAAGCAGGATTTAGAAGATGGAAGCGTACTCGTTAAACCGGAGTCATCCGATACATTTGTAGTCGGAAAAACAAAAAATCTGCAAGGTGTATATAATATCAATAAAGGATATGCCGTATTCAGAAAAGTAAGTGTTCTCTGTGAAAACGACGAATATTATATCGTGCAGGAAAACGAACCGTATGGTCTTTCTAATTATGACCATATCGTGCAGGAAGGTTCAAGCGTAAATTCAAATGATGTCGTATTTCAATAAAATCTAAAAAATAAAACTTTTAACTATTCGGAAAGAGGAGAAATAAAAATGCTTAAAGAAAATCTAAAGACGGTGGAAGAACGAATACAATCGGCATGTAAAAAAGCCGGAAGAAAACGAGAAGAAATTACTCTGATCGCCGTAAGCAAAACGAAGCCTCCTCATATGCTTCAAGAAGCTTACGATCTCGGAGTGCGAATCTTCGGCGAGAACAAAGTTCAGGAAATTCGTGAAAAGTATGAAGTCTTGCCAAAAGACATTGATTGGCATATGATCGGACATCTTCAGACAAATAAGGTAAAGTATATTGTCGATAAAGTAAAATTGATCCACTCTGTCGATTCTTTTAAGTTAGGAGAAGTAATCGAAAAAGAAGCTGCCAAACAAAATCGCATAATCGATATTTTACTTGAAGTGAATGTTGCTCAGGAGAGCAGTAAATTTGGATTAAAGACAGAAGAAGTTATTCCATTAATGGAAAAATTTTCGCAATTACCACATATACGTGTAAAAGGGCTTATGACAATAGCTCCATTTGTCGAAAATCCAGAAGAAAACCGTGCAATTTTGCAGATTTACATAAATTATATGTTGACATTAAGCAAAAAAACATTGATAATGGTACTGTGAGCATACTTTCAATGGGGATGACCAATGATTATGAAGTTGCAATCGAAGAAGGAGCAACTATGGTCCGTATCGGAACAGGAATCTTTGGTGCCAGAAATTACAATATCTGATGTAAGATCTGGGATGAAAGTATAACATGGCAGAAGACTTGTCCGACAGAATAGCTGTAGTCTTAGAGCCGTGAAAATAATAAAATTGCGCGAGCATATGCAGCGCAAGATAGGAGTGTAAAAAATGGGTGTATTTGATAAATTTCTGGACATTATGAAACTGAACGACGATGATTATGATGATGATTTTTATGATGAAGAAGATGAATATTTCGACGATGAGGAATTTGATGAAAAACCTGCCCGTCGTTCTTTGTTCGGAAAGAAAAATACGAAGGAAGAATCTTTTGATGATTTTGATATGGAAGAGGAAAAGAAATTTCAGCCTGCTTCCTCAAGCAAGGTGACTCCGATGAGACATCCTGCATCCAGAAAGGGTGGAAATATGGAAGTTTGTGTTGTAAAACCAAGTTCTGTTGACGATTCCCGCGAAATAACAGAGACATTGCTTTCAGGACGCACTGTTATCCTGAATCTTGAAGGTATGGATCTTGAACTTGCTCAGCGCATCATTGATTTTATTTCAGGCGCCACATTTGCAATTAACGGTAATCTTCAGAAAATTTCAAATTACATATTCCTTGTAACACCGACAAATGTTGATATTTCCGGTGATTTACAAGATCTTCTCGGCGGTTCGATGGAAACACCGAGTGTGAAAGGAAGATATTAATTCAGATATGGGAAGCGGCAATCTTGAGAAAGATCAGTATCTTCTGGAAAAGCGTTTTATTGAATTATCCAGAAATGCATATCAAAGAGATTTTATCACATACTCTGATTTTCTGAATCTAAATGAACAAAATATACTGCATACGCTGCCGAAAGAAAATTTGTTTACACAAATACTTACTTTCGGCGGATATGGCATGGCAGAGCGTCAGATGGCTGCATTTATCCCTGATGCTCTTTATTTGCGTTGCGGAAAAAAGGAGCTCGATCCTGCTTTGATAAGATATCCTTTCAAAGCTCTTCAGGTCCTTCCGTTAAACCGAAAATTTTCAGAAGATCTCACACATAGAGACTATCTGGGATCAATTCTTAATTTGGGTATTGACCGGTCAAAAACCGGAGACATTCTTATTGAAAATAATACAGCGATTTTATTTGCACATGATGATATTGTATCTTTTTTATGCAGTGAGCTGACACGGATTCGGCACACATCGGTCAAAACAGAAGAACTTCCTTCATTTGACATTCAATATACGCCCAAATATGAAGAACTCACGGGAACCGTTGCGTCAGTTCGACTTGATAGTTTATTATCACTTGCATTTTCATCTTCCCGGACAAAACTTAGCGGATTGATTGAAGGCGGAAGAGTCTTTGTTAACGGGAAACTTATTACAAGTAATGGCTACCAGCCAAATGAAGGTGATCTTATCTCTGTTCGCAAAATGGGAAAATTTCGTTTTGCAGGAATCGGAAATAAAACCAGAAAACACAGAATATACGTCAGGATACAGAAATATATTTAGAGATGGAGAAACACAATGGCTTTGCAAAAAGAAAATCCGAAATTTCGTTTATTTAAAAGCTATATTATAGCAATTTTTTTGGATAGGAACAGCAATTTTTATAGATCAGATTACAAAATATTTTGCAGTGGCGTATCTGAAAAATAATCATGCAAAAGTTTTGATAGACGGTGTTTTTGAGCTTCAATATCTTGAAAACCGAGGTATGGCTTTTGGAATACTTCAAAATAAACAGTTTTTATTTGTCGTTGGCGCTCTGGTTATATGTGGAGCGATTCTCCTCATATACGGGAGAATTCCATATACAAAAAAGTATATGCCTCTTCGTATCTGTTCGATCCTTTTGATCGCCGGGGCTGTCGGAAATCTGATCGATCGGGTAAGACTAAATTATGTTATCGATTTCTTTTATTTTAAATTAATCGATTTCCCGATTTTCAATGTGGCAGACTGCTATGTTGTCGTGGCATGCATTATTTTCGCTTTTTTGATTTTATTTTATTATAAAGAAGACTCTGATTTTGATTTTCTGCGCAAACAAAAAAATCGGATTTGATCAGATAAAATCAGTCTGCACTGCAATTTAACCTATAAAACAGAAAGGTTCGTATATTATGGAACAGATTAAATTTACAGCCGATCGCAGCGGGGAAAGGATTGATAGATTTTTGAGTGAAAATCTTGAGAACCTTTCCCGTTCTTATATTCAAAAACTGCTAAAAGACGGCAAAATTTCCGTCAATCAAAGCTCGGTCAAACCCAACTATAAAATCAGTGAAAACGATAAGATCGAAGTTTTTATTCCGGATCCTGAAGTATTGGATATTCTTCCCGAGAATATTCCGCTTGATATTTTATACGAAGACAGTGATATCCTTATTGTTAATAAACCCAAGAATATGGTCGTTCATCCGGCGCCGGGGCATTATGAGCACACTCTTGTAAATGCAGTAATGTATCACTGCAAAGATAATCTGTCCGGAATTAACGGTATACTTCGTCCGGGAATCGTACATCGAATCGACATGGATACAACAGGTTCGCTTTTGATATGCAAAAATGATAAGGCGCATCAGATCATAGCAGAACAGCTAAAAGAACATTCGATTACCCGACGATATCATGCGATCGTTCATGGAAAGATAAAAGAAGATAACGGAGTGGTAAACGCTCCTATCGGAAGGCATCCCATTGATCGAAAAAAAATGAGTACGAAAGCAAAGAACGGAAAACATGCAGTTACCCATTATACCGTCCTGCGCAGATTTAAAGATTATACTTATATCGAATGCGAACTGGAGACAGGACGAACCCACCAGATTCGTGTTCATATGGCAAGCATTGGACATCCCATTCTAGGAGACAGTATGTATGGTCCGTCAAAATGTCCGTTTAAACTTCAGGGTCAGACATTACATGCAAAAGTTCTTGGAATCACTCATCCTTCCACAGGGAAATATATCGAAGTCGACGCACCTCTTCCGGAATATTTTAATAAACTTCTCAAACAATTAGAAGAACGCTGATTTTGTTGAAGGAAAAAATGAAAAGAAAATAGAAATTTGATTGTATTTTTCTTTGTTTTTAGTTATAATACTCACATATAGTTCATTTGTATATGTATTTTTTATGCAAAATCACATATTGTTGACGTAAAGGAGAGTGACCTTAAATGAAAACAAATACGATCATTACTATTGGAAGAGAATTCGGAAGTGCCGGCCGGGAAATCGGATATAAAGTAGCCAAAGAATTCGGAATCAAACTTTATGACAAAGAAATGCTGGCCCGTGCAGCAAAAGAAAGCGGAATCTGTGAAGAAATATTTGAATCACATGACGAAAAACCTACAAGCAGTTTTCTCTATTCACTAGTAATGGATACATATTCAATGGGATATTCCGGAAACACCTATACAGATATGCCGATCAATCATAAGGTTTTTCTTGCACAGTTTGATGCAATCAAAAAAAATCGCAGATGAAGGACCTTGTATTCTTGTCGGAAGATGTGCAGATTATGCACTTGAATCATATAAAAATGTAGTAAGCGTTTTCATTCATGCCGATCTTGATGCAAGAATACGCCGTATTGCAAGGATCTATAATCTGACGGATGCGAAGGCAAAAGATATGATCTTAAAAACAGATAAAAAACGAGCAGGTTATTATAATTATTATACAAATAAAAAATGGTCCGACTCAAAAAGCTACGAACTTTGTCTTACAAGTTCCGAACTTGGCATAGACGGAACGGCGAATGCGATTATTGACTATGTAAAACTAAAAGAAAGTATTGCGAAAGAAAGCAAACGAATTTAAATAAAGAAACTTAGAATAACTTAAAAAGCCCGAAAACTATAAAACCGATCTTGAAATTAAGATGATGTTTTATGATTTTCGGGTTTTTATTGTGTAATTTCATAATTTTTATTCATTGATTTTAGTTGATTTGTGTAGTATCATTAAAATAATAGGTAATTTTTGTATGAAATAACGAAAAAGGAGCGGGAACATTTTATGAAAAAGCTGAAACTCTTTAGGAAAATCAAAAGCATATTGAGCATTTTGCTCATATCACTACTTATCATACCTCTATGCAGCGGTATCGGAATTCATGCCAAGGAAAAAAACACAGAATCAAACGAATATAAAATTTATCCGATTCCTCATTCTGTTGTATATGATAACGAACAATTTGTGATGTCAGATAGAGTTCATGTTGTCTTCGAGGAAGGTATAGATAAAGCTACACAGAACTTTTTGGAAGAAGTTATAACAGACTATGGGAAAACAGTTGTACATTCTGAAGAGATCGTCAACGGAGAAACTACGATCCTGTTGGGAATAAAAGGTTCCAATGGAAAAGCGGACAGCTATATCAATAAAAATACAACGATTAAAACGTCTGATCTTTTCAATCGAACTGATTCATATATACTTAGCGCCAAAGAAAATATTATCTCAATCGTAGGAAAAGATACCGACAGTACATTTTTCGGTATCGCTACGTTACAGATGATGCTTACATCTTATGAAGATCCAGCCCTTCGCAGCGTACAGATCGAGGATTTTTCTGACATACAATATCGAGGATTTATTGAAGGCTTTTACGGAGGGTGGGATTATAAATCACGGGAAAGCCTTATGAGATTTGCACGTGATGTTAAAATGAACCATTATATTTATGCATCAAAAACTGATCCTTATCATACATCAAAATGGGGAGAACTTTATCCGCAAAGCGAAATCGATCAGATACAAAAACTTGTAAAAGTAGGTGAAGAGACAAAATGTTACTATACATGGTCCGTACATATTTCGGGATTTTTCACCAATTTAGATACATCGAATGAAACCGCCTATAATGAACGGTATCAGAAACTACTTGCAAAATTCCGTCAGCTTTATGACGCAGGCGTTAGAAAATTTGACATTTTAAATGACGACTTCGGACAAGGAACTCATGAAGATGTAGTAAATCTTTTAAATAAGCTGACAAAAGAATTCATTATTCCAAACAACTGCAAGCCGATCACTTACTGTATGCAGGGATATAACAAAGCATGGTCAAAAGAGGCTGAATTAAGTGCATTAAAAAAAACTTGACAAGTCAATTATCCTATATTGGACAGGTGATGACGTAAACTCGCCGATCACACAGGAAACAATCGATTATGTTTCAGAGAAAACAGGACACAAAGTTTGTTTCTGGCTGAATTATCCGGTAAACGAACATGGAAAATCAGGACTTTATCTTGGAGATATCACACATTACGCCCGCGATGGCATAACAGGACTTACAGGAGCTGTCTCAAACCCTTCCCGCTTTGCACAGAGTAATAAAGTCGGTCTGTTCCAGCTTGCATCACTATTCTGGAACAATACTAATTACACTGCAAACGCGCAAACTGTTTGGCAGGATGCATTCCGTTATCTTGAACCTGAAGTACAGGACGCTTACTTTAAAATTGCATCTAATGTTGCAAACTGTCCTCGTTCCGTACGTGTACCGCAAGGCTTTCCGGAATCAGAATATCTGAAAGAAAAGCTTGAAAATGTTACAGCTAAAATCAGTAATGGAGAGAACTTGAAAAATGATAAAGAAACGGCAGCTTTAAAATCGGAATTTGAATCTATTCTTGCTGCAATCGAAACATTTAGATCAACATGTGACAATGCTGATTTAAAATCAGAATTAGATCCATGGCTGAAATCACTGCAAGATATCGCTTCAGGCGGAAAGGCAATTATCGAAAGTATCATTGCTATTCAAGAAAAAGACATAGATACAGCTTGGGAAACGTTTGCAACAGCAGGCAAGGCGCTACAAACATGGAATACATATCCGACAGCAGAAGGAGTAAAAGAAGGCGCAGAAGCAGGAAGTAAACGTATCCAACCGTTCGTATCGAAAGCAGCCGCAACGGCAAAAAATAAATTAACACCGTTTTTCGATCCTGATAATACGAATGTAATTCCTTCGTTTTATGCAGTTCTTGCAGGTGTAAAACGAACAGATGATACTGTTTCCGCAAAATTATTTGACAAAGATCCATCAACTGCCGGCGAATGGAATCAAAACCAAAAGATAGGAGATTACTATGGCGTAGATTTAGGTCGTGTTATCCCTGTAACAGATATTACAATTCTTCAGGGAGCATCAGAAACTGATCATGACTATTTCCACAATTTCGTTTTAGAATATTCTGAAACAGGTGAAGACGGTTCATGGGTCACAATTCAGGAGTACAAAGAAACAGATGAATCACATAAAATAGAAAAAACAGGGTTAAACATAAATGCACGCTATGTGCGTCTGCGTCTTACCAAGACAGGAACGACAACTCCGAACAAAGCAAATTATTGGACAAAAGTACGCGAATTTACAGTAAATAAGAAATTTACTGACGGGGAACGTATTTATACAAATATTGAAAAATTAAAAGAGACTCCGATCCACATTTACGAAAACGAATTTCGTATAAGAGACATTAAGGATTTAGAATTAAAACCGAATGAATATGTCGGTATCAAAATGACCTCCCTTGTCTCAGTGTCTGATATTTTTTCCGAATCAGACGAATTTGAAAAAGCAAAAATACAATATTCAACAAATGGAATTGAATGGACAGATGCGAAAAATTTCAAAGGGCCACAACCGATGCGATATGTCCGTCTTGTCAATCAGACAAATGAAACGCTAAAAGGATCATTGACAAAACTAGGTATTTCCGTAAATAATCTTAAGATCACACCGAAGATGAGCGAAACAAGTTTTACAAATCCGCTTAAAGAAGGTACGTGGGAGAATATGTTTGATGGAGATTTTACAACCCATGCCTGGACGAATCAGGGTCAAAATAATGGCGGATACATTATTATAGACCTCGGAACTTCAACACCGCTTTATGATGTTACAATCGTCACAGCGGATGGAAAACCTCATTTATACGATGCAGATATACAAATCTCCTCTGATAAAAAAAGAGTGGACCACGATCGCGTACTGTAAAAAATGACAATACAAAAGTGGAACCTCCCTATCGTTATGTAAGAGCAAATGCCCAGGGAGCTAAGAGCAGATATCTTCGTATTCTCGTAACAGATGACGTTATCGGTAAATATGATAATCCGTTCCTTTGTATCAAAGAAATTGAATTTAACAAAAATATTGAAGAAAATACAAGTACATATCCGATTGCTTCGAGTGCAGAAGGTAATCTTGAAAAATGTATCGATCAGGATCTGTCCACTGTATTTACAACAGAAAACAAAACTGCCGGATGGCTGGAATATAAACTGACAGACAATACAAAATTAAAATCGTTCTCTATTTTGCAAGATGTACATACTATTTCCGAAGCTAATGTAAAGGTACGAACCGGAACTGATAAATGGAAAGACTTAGGTACATTTGATAAGGGAACAAAAACTTTTGATGTATCAGAATATGACAATATTTTCGCGATTCGACTTGAATGGGCAGAGGGAAAAGCGCCTTCTATATATGAAATTTATACAAACGAAGATGAAAAACAAAATACAGATGATATCGGAATCTATGTAGAACAAATCATCGATACAGAAGCAGATTCCGAAAAACCAAAGCCTGAACAACCTGAAATCCCGGATTCAGAAAATCTTGCTATAAACCGTCCGGTAGAGGTATCAGGAACCGAGCTTGACAGAGATCAAAAAGATTTTGCCGTGGACGGGAACCGTGAGACAAGATGGAACAGCAATTACATCAAAGGCGATCATGCATCTGAAGAAGCATGGATCATCGTTGATCTCGGTGAAGAAACAAATATCATCGAATCACTTACTGCAGAGTATTTTAATTTAGTTTATCCGACAGACTATGACGTTCTCGTATCTGCTGATAAAGAAAACTGGATCACTGCAAAAACGATAAAAAACGAACCGAACGGAGCAGCCCATCCAACAGATGAAATTTCACTTGATCAACCAATCATCGGAAGGTATGTCAAATTATTATTCCGTGAATTAAACAGTGCTGCTGTCGGAAACTGTGTAGGTTTAGAAGAGCTTACCATAACAGGAAAGAGGATATCCTCCGAAACAGAATTAAAAGAATATATGCCGATCAGCGATATTAAAATCGACAAAGGTACGTCACAAGAAGAATTAAGAAAGCTGCTTCCTTTAATTATCAGTGGAAAGCTTGCATTAAAAGACAGTGATAAAATACTGGACTTGGCATCATTATTTGTAAACTGGGATCTTTCAGAATATACTTCTGCTGAAGATACGATCCTCACTTTAAAAGGGAATTTGATCGGTGCAGGAAAAGCAACTGGAGACGAGATTTCCCTAAATGTGATCATAGGCACCGGATCAACAGAACCTCCTGTTGACCCTGAAGGTCCTACTGATCCGGATACACCTGATTCAGGAAAGATTGAACAATTAAAACAGGAATTAGCTCTACTCATTGAAACTGCTCAAGCAAAAGTGGAATCCGGTAAATACACAGACGAAACAGTCAAAATACTTAAAGAGCAAATCATAAAATCTGAGGCGCTTTTAACAGACAACGTCACTGCCGAACAACTTGAACAGCAAATCAATAGTATTAAAAAATCAATCAACGGATTAACCGAAAAAAAAGCCGACTTAGAAACTTCTGACCGGCCAAATCAAAACATCACTCATTCAGAAAAAAGTACAGCAGTAAAAACAGGTGACTCAACTCATATAATACCTCTATTTCTGCTGATGATTTGCACCGGATTTTCCTTGATCCTATTCAGGAAAAGAAATACTTATAATAAATAATAGGTGTTGACATGCGATAATGTCACATATTATAAAAACACATCCGATGGATTAAACATCGGATGTGTTTTACTTGCCGCTAGTTTATTCACTTTTAAGATCTTATTTAACGTCTCGATATCGTGCGCTGCGGCCAACCTTTAATATCTCCTGTTAAAATAGCGTGAAACATTCGTTCTTTTGTTCCCGGATGTTCTTTGTTAAGTTCTCTTAAAAGTTCTTTTGCATATTGCCGCTTCGTATGTCCGTCTACAGGACATTTTCCTTTTACAACCGGAAGAGAATATTTATTGCGAAAACCGA
>ENA-OQET01000467-OQET01000467.1-human-gut-metagenome-genome-assembly--contig:-NODE-467-length-21287-cov-3.283081_pt1 | contig 21287 bp, 20 predicted proteins | sample MGYA00242800_ERZ504645 | MGnify/ENA primary metagenome ERZ504645 (study PRJEB26092, sample SAMD00036308) | human gut metagenome | host: Homo sapiens | study: EMG produced TPA metagenomics assembly of... | reverse complement strand
TACGGATTATCTGGAAGCAAAGGAAAGAAAGGGACAGTCTCTGGAAACGCGTTCAGATATGAATGGCGGTACAGTACAGGGAGAAACAGCTGAGCCTGAGAAAAAGAAATCCGCTGCAGATACCTGGAAACAGAAATCCGGAAACAGAAACTGAAATTCACCTATAAAGAACAGAAGAATTTGACACTATTGACGATGACATTGCAGCATTGGAAGAACGTCTGGGCAGATTGACAAAGAGATGGCTGCCAATGCCACAAATGCGGGAAAACTCCGGGAGCTTTCCGACGAGCAGCAGGAAATCCAGCAGAAGCTGGACGAAAAAAATGGATCGCTGGGTATATTTAAATGATCTTGCAGAGCAGATTGAAAATCAGAAAGAGTAAAAGATATTGACTTCTCAGGCAAAACTCTAGTATCATAAATAACGGTACGTTAACCGGATAAACTGCAAAGCAGTTATTCGGTTATGAGTAGGTAGCGAATGCGGATTTCGAATATCCGCTTAACTTTTGGTACTCTGCAATGAAAATCCTTATACGGATGTGTATGAGGATTTTCACTACAGTGTACCATATGCATTCCGAAAAGATTTCGGACAGAGAAAGGACAACATATGTCAGAAATGGTAAAAGTCGTTGTAGATGCAATGGGTGGTGACAATGCTCCCGAGGAACCGGTAAAAGCCGCAGTGGAAGCTGTGAAAGAAAAAGAGAACATCCAGGTCATCCTTACAGGAGTACAGGATGTGATCGAAGCAGAGCTTCGGAAATACCCGGATTATCCTAAGGACAGGATCCGTGTGGTGCATGCGTCTCAGGTGATCGAGACTGCGGAACCTCCGGTCATGGCTATCCAGAAAAAGAAAGATTCCTCTATTGTAGTGGGATTAAATCTTGTAAAAAAACAGGAGGCCGATGCCTTTGTTTCCTCCGGAAGCACCGGTGCGGTACTGGTAGGAGGCCAGGTGATCGTAGGCAGGATCAAAGGGATCCGGAGACCACCTCTTGCTCCGCTGATCCCTACGGCAAAGGGCGTTTCCCTTCTGATCGACTGTGGTGCCAATGTAGATGCGAGACCAGATCATCTGGTACAGTTTGCGCAGATGGGTTCCATCTATATGGAAAATGTAGTGGGTATTAAGAAACCAAGAGTTGCTATCGTTAATAACGGTGCTGAGGAAGAAAAGGGCAATGCGCTGGTAAAGGCTACCTTCCCTCTGTTAAAAGCATGTAAGGATATCAATTTCATCGGAAGTATTGAGGCGAGAGATATCCCGTCAGGTTATGCAGATGTAGTAGTCTGTGAAGCTTTTGTAGGAAATGTGATCCTCAAGCTTTATGAAGGTGTTGGAGCTACTCTGATATCTATGATCAAAAAAGGTATGATGACAAACATTCGCAGTAAAATGGGAGCTCTGATGGTAAAACCTGCTCTTAAGGAAACCTTAAAATCATTTGATGCCAGTGAATATGGCGGAGCACCGCTTCTTGGTCTGAAAGGTCTTGTGGTCAAAAGCCACGGAAGTGCCAAAAGCGTAGAAATCCGTCATGCGATCTTTCAGTGCGAGCAGTTTAAGGAAGAGAAGATCAATGAAAAGATCGAGGAGTTTATAGCAGCCGAGCAGAAAGCACAGGCAGAAGAAAAAAGCGAAAAAAAATAAAACCGGGATTGCCGGAAATATTACAGACAGAACAGGAGGCGAACAGTCGTGGAACTGGAAATGCTGAAGACCATCATCGAAAAAACTCTGGGAAGAAATATGGATGCCATTACAGAAAAAACTACATTTGTGGATGATCTGGGAGTGGATTCTCTGGATTTTTTTCAGATTCTTATTGATCTGGAGGAAACTTTTGATGTTCGTATCGCCCCGGAGGAAGCCGAGGAGATCGTTACTGTCGGCGATGCAGTGGAGACTCTTCGCCGAGTAACGAAGGGAAGAAGAAATGGAAAATAATTTAAAAAAGCTGGAGCAGACTATCGGATACCAGTTTACCGCAAAATCTTTATTGGAGCAGGCAATGACACACAGCTCCTATGCCAACGAAAAACACCTTGGAAAGCTTGGATGCAATGAGCGTCTGGAGTTTCTTGGAGATGCGGTGCTGGAGCTGATCAGCAGTGATTTCTTGTACAAAAAATTCCGGAATAATCAGGAAGGTGAGTTGACCAAGAAACGTGCCAGCATGGTATGTGAAAAGAGTCTTGCCTACTGTGCAAGAGAATTCGGGCTTCCGGAGTTTATCCTCCTTGGAAGAGGTGAGGAAATGATGGGCGGTCGTAAAAGAGATTCCATCGTTTCTGATGCCCTGGAATCTCTGATCGGGGCTATGTATCTGGACGGTGGATTTGAACCGGCACAGGCTTTTGTTATGAAATTTATCCTGAACGATCTGGAGGATAAGAGGATTTTTTATGACAGCAAGACAGTGCTTCAGGAAATGGTACAGGAAGGCGGAAATCATCCGGTGGAATATCGTCTTCTGAAAGAAGAGGGACCGGACCACAGCAAGAGCTTTACTGTGGAGGCGCTGATCAATGGAAAAAGTATGGGAACCGGAATCGGCCATACAAAAAAGGCAGCAGAACAGGCTGCAGCTCTAGAGGCAATACGCAGTATAAAATAACAGCAGGTGGCCAATGTATCTGAAAAATATAGAGGTGCAGGGATTTAAATCCTTTGCACAGAAAATAAATTTTGAATTTCATAACGGGATCACCGGCATCGTAGGACCTAACGGCAGCGGAAAAAGTAATGTTGGCGATGCAGTCCGCTGGGTTCTGGGAGAACAGAGCGCCAAGCAGCTTCGAGGCGGGAATATGCAGGATGTTATCTTTTCAGGAACGGAGCTTCGCAAGCCTCTGAGCTTTGCGTCCGTGGCTATTACACTTGATAACAGTGATCACAAGCTCCCGGTGGATTTTGAAGAAGTAACCGTTACCAGAAGACTGTATCGTTCCGGTGAGAGCGAATACCGCATCAACGGCAGCTCCTGTCGTTTAAAGGACATCAATGAGATGTTCTATGATACCGGTATCGGAAAAGAAGGATATTCCATCATCGGACAGGGTCAGATCGATAAGATCTTAAGTGGAAAACCCGAAGAACGCCGAGAGCTTTTTGACGAGGCAGCCGGGATCGTCAAATTTAAAAGACGAAAAAATTACCACACTGAAGAAGCTTGAGGAAGAACAACAGAATCTGGTCCGTGTCACGGACATCTTAAGTGAGCTGACCAAGCAGCTGGAACCGCTGGAACGTCAGTCTGAGACTGCAAAAATATATCTGGCAAAAAGAGAAAATCTGAAAGAGCTGGATATAAATATGTTCCTCCTGGAATATGAACACACCGGAAATCTGATCCGCGAGCTGGAAGAAAAACCAGGATCGCAGAAAATCAGTTAAAAGAAGCCCAGGATGCTCATAGTCGTACCAAGGATGAATATGAACGTCTGGAAAAAATACTGGAAGAGCTGAATGAGCGGATGGAGGCGTTGCGGGAAGAAAGCCGGGATCGTGCTATCCGTAAACAACAGCTGTCCGGTGAGATCAATGTTCTTCATGAACAGATCCTGGCAGGAGAGCAGAATGACAGTCATTATCGCAGCCGTCATTTTAGCAGTTCAGGAAGATACGGAGAAAAAATCTGCAGACCAGAAGGCTCTGGAAGAGCAAAAAGCAGATCTTCAGGCAAATTTACGGGAGATCGACAGAAAACTTGCTGACGAGCAGAAAAAAATGGACAATATCCAGAGCAGCATCGAAGAATGCACCCAGGCAGTGGAAGATGGTAAGAATGAGATCATTGAAATCCTTAATTCCCGTGCAAACACCAAAGGTAAGGCACAGCGTTTTGATGCCATGAAGGAGCAGCTGGATATCCGGAAAGCAGGAATCAGTCAGAGGATCCTTTCCCTGAAAACCCAGGAAGAGGAGCAGCAGTCAGCGATCGATCAGGCACAGAAGGAATACGACACTATCACGAAAGCCATTCAGGAAACCAGAGAAGAAGGCAGCCGTCTTACAAAAGAGATACATGCCATTCAGGAAACCCTTAAACAGCAGAATACACAGCTGGAAAAGGAACAGACGTCCTATCATAGAGAGGCATCCAGACTGGAATCCCTCCGCAATATCACAGAACGTTATGATGGATATGGAAACAGTATCCGCCGTGTCATGGAACAGAAGAATCATGTTCCTGGGATCCGTGGCGTAGTGGCGGATATCATTCACGTTGAAAAAAAATTATGAGATCGCTATTGAGACAGCTCTTGGCGGAAGTATTCAGAATATCGTTACGGATAACGAGCAGACTGCTAAGCAGATGATCGAATTCCTGAAGAAAAACCGGTATGGTCGTGCGACTTTTCTCCCGTTAAACAGCATTTCTTCAAGAGGCGAGTTTAATCAGAGAGGTGCTTTGAACGAACCGGGAGCTATTGGTCTTGCCAGTGGCCTGGTAACTGCAGAGAAGGAATATGACGGTCTGATCGGGTATCTTCTTGGCAGAGTGCTGGTGGTGGATCATATCGATCATGCTATTGCCATTGCCAGAAAATACCGGCACAGTATCCGTATGGTAACGTTGGAGGGAGAATCCTTAAGTCCAGGCGGTTCCATGACCGGTGGAGCTTTTAAGAACAACAGCAATCTTCTTGGGCGTCGTCGTGAGATCGAGGAACTGGAAAAGAAGGTAAAAGAGCTGGCAGCCGGGTATCATGAGATCCGACAGTCCATGGAAGATAACCGCAGCAGAAGAAATGAGATGCGTGATGCTGTGGCGGCGCTGCAGCAGAAATTTCAGGAACAATCCATTCAGCAGAATACAGCCAGGTTGAACATTGAACAGCTGGAGAAAAAAGCGGAGGAGATCCGCGGCGGTTATACCAGGATTGAGAGGGAGCAGGAGGAGATCCGTCTTCAGGCAAGAGACATGCAGGCAGATAACATAAAGATCACGCAGGAACTTGAAGCATCCAAAAGGGATGAGGAAGAGCTGGAAACGTTTATCGAGACCCGGCAGAAGGAACTGGAGGACTGGAAAAAGGACGAAGCGGAGACTTCAGAGAAGCTGGAAAGGATTCGTCTTGACGCATCTGCATCCCAGCAGAAGGAAAGCTTCATAAAGGAAAATCTGCGGCGTCTGAAAGAGGAGATCGAAGTTCTTTCGAAAGAGAGGGAAGAAATTCTGGATTCTCTGGAAAAAGGCAGCCAGGAAACTGCAGAAAAGAGAAAGACGATCGACAAGGTCCGTAAGGAGATCGAAGGCTTTGCCGCAAAAGAAGAGGCGGCTGCAAAACAGCTGGAAAAATGGCAGCAGGAAAAGGAAGAGCGCACAAAAAGCCATAAGGAGTTTTTTGAAAAGCGTGATGAGCTGTCTGGCCAGATCAGTCTTCTGGACAAAGAATGCTTCCGACTGAAGACTCAGGCAGAAAAGATCGAAGAGAACCGGGAAGCAAGGATTTCCTATATGTGGGAAGAATACGAGATCACTCCGAATAATGCCTTGCAGTACAGGAAAGAAGAAATGAATGACAGGCATGTGATGAAGCAGCAGATCCATAAATTAAAGGACGAGATCCGAGCTCTTGGCTCTGTCAACGTCAATGCCATTGAGGATTACAAAGAACTTCTGGAACGGCATACGTTCTTAAGCGGTCAGTACAACGATCTTTTGGAGGCGGAAAAAACGCTGGAACAGATCATCCAGGAGTTGGATGAGGGCATGCGGAAGCAGTTCACCGAAAAATTCGGAGAGATCCAGAAAGAATTTGATAAAGCCTTCAAAGAACTGTTCGGCGGAGGCCGGGGAACTCTGGAACTTGCGGAAGACGAGGATATCCTTGAGGCAGGGATCCGGATCATTTCCCAGCCGCCCGGAAAAAAACTTCAGAACATGATGCAGCTTTCCGGTGGAGAAAAAGCACTGACAGCCATTGCACTTCTTTTTGCGATCCAGAATCTGAAGCCTTCACCATTCTGTCTTCTGGATGAGATCGAGGCTGCACTGGATGATTCCAATGTAGGACGTTTTGCGGGATATCTTCAGAAGTTGACGAAGAACACACAATTTATTATAATAACACATAGACGTGGTACCATGAATGCAGCAGACAGGCTTTATGGAATTACCATGCAGGAAAAAGGGGTATCCACGCTGGTATCCGTAGATTTAGTAGAGAACCAGCTTACCCAGTAGCAGAGGGGATGAATCAGTATGGCAGAAGTAAAAAAAAGGAGTTTTTTAAACGTCTGGTAAGTGGACTTACCAAAACGCGAGACAATATCGTTGCCGGATTTGATTCCATTTTCAGCGGTTTTTCCAGTATTGATGATGATTTTTATGAAGAACTGGAAGAGATCCTGATCATGGGAGATATCGGCATTAACGCAACCACCTCCATTCTGGAGCATTTAAAGGAGCAGGTTGCTGAGCAGCATATCAAGGAGCCGTCCCAGTGCAAACAGCTTCTGATCGACAGCATCAAAAAACAGATGCAGGTAGAAAGCACAGAATATGAGTTTGAGAACCGGAAATCCGTGATCCTTGTGATCGGTGTCAATGGAGTAGGTAAGACTACCTCTGTAGGCAAGCTGGCCGGTAAATTAAAGGATCAGGGAAAAAAGGTCATCCTCGGAGCTGCAGATACCTTCCGTGCGGCAGCCGGGGAGCAGCTGACACAGTGGGCCAACCGTGCAGGCGTTGAGATCATCGGCGGCCAGGACGGAGCAGATCCGGCATCTGTTGTCTATGATGCCGTGGCAGCAGCCAAAGCCAGAAATGCAGATATTCTGATCTGCGATACCGCAGGAAGACTTCATAATAAGAAAAACCTTATGGAAGAGCTTCGCAAGATTTACCGTATTCTGGAACGTGAGTATCCGGAAGCATATTTAGAAACGCTGGTAGTTCTTGACGGAACCACGGGCCAGAATGCGCTTTCCCAGGCAAGACAGTTTGCCGAGGTCGCAAACGTTACCGGAATCATTCTTACCAAACTTGATGGTACAGCCAAGGGCGGAATCGCAGTAGCGATCCAGTCTGAGCTTGACATACCAGTAAAATACATCGGAGTAGGCGAAAGTATCGATGACCTGCAGAAATTTGATGCAGACGCATTTGTAAACGCCCTCTTTGACGTAGAAGAAAGGAGCTAAATACAAATGCTTACATTAGAGAGCTTTGAGGAAGCGGCAGCAAAAGTAAAAGAAGTGACACAGGAAACAAAGCTGATATACAGCAGTTATTTCTCAGATATGACGGGAAATAAGGTTTATCTGAAGCCAGAGAATATGCAGCGTACCGGTGCATATAAGGTGCGTGGCGCATATTACAAGATCAGCACACTTTCTGACGAAGAGAGGAACAAAGGTCTGATCACTGCATCTGCAGGAAATCATGCCCAGGGTGTTGCTTATGCTGCACATAAATATGGAGTAAAAGCAGTCATTGTCATGCCAACTACCACACCACTGATCAAGGTAGAGCGCACCAAGAGTTACGGTGCGGAGGTTATCCTTCACGGCGACGTGTATGACGAAGCCTGCGCACACGCACTTGCCCTTGCAGAAGAAAAAGGATATACCTTTATCCATCCATTTGACGATCCGGCAGTAGCAACCGGTCAGGGAACTATCGCCATGGAGATCGTACAGGAACTTCCGCTTGTAGATTACATTCTGGTACCGATCGGAGGGGGCGGACTTGCTACAGGTGTCTCCACACTTGCGAAGCTTCTGAACCCACACATCAAAGTCATCGGTGTTGAGCCGGCAGGCGCAGCATGTATGAAGGCATCCCTGGAGAAAGGGGAGGTCGTAACGCTTCCTCACGTAAATACTATCGCAGATGGTACTGCAGTACAGACTCCGGGAAAAAATATCTTCCCATATATCCAGGAAAATCTGGACGATATCATTACCATCGATGATGATGAGCTGATCGTGGCTTTTCTGGATATGGTAGAAAACCACAAGATGATCGTAGAGAACTCAGGACTTCTTACTGTAGCAGCTCTCCGTCATCTGGATGTAAAGAATAAGAAGATCGTTTCCATCTTAAGCGGTGGAAATATGGATGTGATCACCATGTCATCGGTTGTACAGCACGGGCTGATCCAACGCGACCGTATCTTTACTGTATCTGTACTTATTCCGGATAAGCCAGGTGAACTGGTACGTGTTGCAAGTGTGATCGCTGAAAATCAGGGTAATGTTATCAAACTGGATCATAACCAGTTTGTAAGTACCAACCGAAATGCAGCCGTAGAACTTCGGATCACTATGGAGGCATTCGGAACAGATCATAAGAATCAGATCGTTGCAGCTCTGGAAAAAGCGGGTTGCAAACCGAGAGTGGTACGTGCTATACTGTAGGACGTGTTATATTGCAATAACTGAAACTTCTGACCGGACTGTTGCATATGATGTAACAGCCCGGTCTTTTGCGAAAATACCTGCATAGACAGAAAGGACAGATAAATATGTGTGGAATTGTAGGATTTACAGGTAGACACCAGGCAGCTCCGATCCTTTTAGATGGACTCTCCAAGCTGGAATACAGAGGATATGATTCCGCTGGAATTGCCGTACGTGACGGCGAGGACGAGACGGAAGTGATCAAAGCCAAGGGAAGACTGAAAGTTCTGTCAGAAAAGACAAACGGCGGAGAGACTGTACCGGGAACCTGTGGTATCGGTCATACCAGATGGGCAACTCATGGTGAACCTTCTGAGAACAATGCACATCCGCATATGACAGACGACGGTAATATCGTAGCAGTCCACAACGGCATCATTGAGAACTATCAGGAACTGAAAAATAAGCTCACCCGTAAAGGCTATACTTTCTATTCTGAGACCGATACCGAGGTAGCAGTCAAGCTGATCGATTATTATTACAAGAAATATGAGGGAACACCGGTGGATGCCATCACACATTCCATGGTACGTATCCGTGGTTCCTATGCCCTTGCGATCATGTTCAAGGATTATCCGGGTGAAATATATGTAGCCAGAAAAGACAGCCCCATGATCCTTGGAGTGGCAGAAGATGAATCCTTTATCGCTTCTGACGTACCGGCGATCCTGAAATACACCCGCAATGTATATTATATCGGCAATCTGGAGATGGCGCGTGTGAAAAAAGGCGAAGTCACCTTCTACAATCTTGATGGAGATGAGATCGAGAAAGAGCTGAAAACCATTGAATGGGATGCAGAAGCAGCGGAAAAAGCCGGATATGAGCATTTCATGATGAAAGAGATTCATGAACAGCCAAAGGCAGTACTGGATACGTTGAATTCCGTGCTCAAGGATGGAAAGATCGACCTCAGTGAAGTTGGCCTGGAAGAAGAAAGCATCCGGAACATCCAGCAGATCTATATCATAGCCTGCGGCTCCGCTTATCATGTAGGAATGGCAGCACAGTATGTGATCGAGGATCTTGCACAGATTCCGGTAAGGGTAGAGCTCGCTTCCGAATTCCGTTACCGAAAAATGGCCCTTAACACCAACAGCCTTGCAGTGATCATCAGCCAGTCCGGTGAAACAGCAGACAGTCTTGCAGCACTTCGTAAATGCAAGGAAAATGGTATTCGTACACTGGGAATCGTTAATGTAGTGGGATCTTCCATTGCACGTGAGGCTGATAATGTATTTTATACTCTGGCCGGACCGGAGATTTCTGTAGCTACTACCAAGGCGTACAGCACACAGCTGATCGCAGCTTATACACTTGCGATCCAGTTTGCAATGGTAAGAGGAACGATCACAGAAGAAGCCTACAGCAATTATATCAGTGAACTGCAGACACTTCCGGATAAGATCTGTAAGATCCTGGAAGATAAGGAGCGTATCCAGTGGTTTGCCTCAAAACAGGCAAATGTAAAAGATGCTTTCTTTGTAGGAAGAGGAATTGATTACGCTATCAGCCTGGAGGGCAGTCTGAAGATGAAAGAGATCAGTTACATTCATTCTGAAGCCTATGCTGCCGGAGAGCTGAAACACGGAACGATCTCCCTGATCGAAGACGGGACTCTTGTGATCGGTGTGCTGACCCAGCCGGATCTCTACGAAAAAACAGTCAGCAATATGGTTGAGTGTAAGAGCCGTGGCGCCTACCTTATGGGCTTGACCACATTTGGCAATTACAATATCGAGGATACCGCAGACTTCACCGTCTACATCCCGAAAACAGACCCGCACTTTGCAACATCCCTGGCAGTGATCCCGCTTCAGCTTCTGGGCTACTACGTAAGCGTAGCCAAAGGCCTGGATGTGGATAAACCACGAAATCTGGCGAAGAGCGTGACAGTGGAGTAAAAAATATATATGGACTATAGAGAAAGCCTCAGAGTATGTATATGCGAAAATACTCTGAGGCTTTTTTATAAAATCTTTACGCAAAAATAGTTTCATGGTATCATATAGACATATGATGCTGTGAAATTATTTTGCTTTTCAGGGGATATTAAGAAGGGGTGACGGGTACATGCTTATGCCGGTAGTGCCAGAGAGGAGATTGAACTGAAACCAGAGTGCCCGGACAGCCATAGAGCAGATAAAGGAGAAAAATTATCCGGAGTCTTTACAGAAATGTACAGGGAATATCCTGGCTTGTGGGGATCAATTATAACAAACCAATCAACAGTGGTAAGCTTTTGGAGCTGCTGTCACAGTACAAATAATAAGATAGGAAAAAATATATGAAGAATACAGTGGTGATCTTTAATGCCGGTATCGGTGCACTGACTCTGGGTTTTAAAAATGCCGGTTATGAGATTTTGAAAGCATATGAGCCGGACAGGAAAGTGACAGAGATCTATCAGGAAAATATAAGTTAAAATGTAACTGCATGCAGCCTTTCTTCCATAGATCCTGCCACAGTTCCGGATAGTAATGTCTGGGCTTTTGGTCTGACGCAGTCGAAAGAAGAAGAGGTGTTTCGTAGTTTGGCCCTGGTGCAAAGAAGACGGCCGCCGGTCATTCTTTTTGTTATGAAAAAGCAATTATGGAAAGGGTTCATAAAGGAGCACATTTTTCAGCTGCAAGAATATGGATACCATATCACGCATAAAAATATCCAGAGTTCGGAGGTTACTGCATTTCCGCTGCGGGAAGAATTTGCATATATTGTTTTAAAAAGAGTGAATGCTTCGGATATGATCATGCCGGTGCAGTTCCATAAGAGTAGTATCCTGCTGGATGGCTGGGTGGAAATGAATCCACAGGATTCCTGGTATTACAGGATTGATTTTTGCGAAAGAGAAGATAGATGCTTCGCATGCCGGCGACAGCGTTTTGTGTTGGGAAAAAGGCGGTTATCGGGAATCCGGGCAGGTTCGTCTGAATCTGATAAAAATGCCGCTGATCCGTATCCATGGCGTCTATCATAAGATCACACACAAAGAAATAGCCAGATTAAAGGGATTTCCGGAAGATTTTCCACGTTCTGTGCCAAACAAAAGCCGGATGTACAGAAGCCTGATATATGCGCCGAACATAAAAGTGACAGAACAGGTCGTTCGCAATCTCTGCGTAGAACCCTATATAAATTCAGAGGGTGATGTGCAGATGAAAAACTGGGAAAATATGGCCCGCTTTAAGCAGCTTTTTGAAAAATACCTTACATATAAAGGGGTTTCTTTCCAAAGCGATGAATGGGTCTTTATGACCAGAATGTACAGTGATTCCAAAGAAATCGCTACACTTAAACGGTTGCAGAGTTATAGCCGTCTGGTTGGAAAAGCAGTGTCAGATCAGAAAAAGGATCTGCCATTACAAAATATCTGTGTAGTGGCGAATCTGGTCTCTGATGAGACTAAGAGAAAGTACGAAGAGGCGAAGCTTGGATATGTCTGGGACATCCGAAATGTGCTGTGGCTCTTTGAGGACTATCCGGAACTGAAGAACGAACTGATCTCGATTCTGAATTATTCGGTGGAAAACATAGAACCGGAGAGACCGGAGCCTTTTATCTTTGAGGAAAGCAGCCAGATGGAGAATACGGATCCGGAATCGGTTGCTGACAGCTATATAGCGCAGTTAAAAGTGTTGGAGACCGGTAGTGCAGCTTTCAAGAAATATGAGGAACTTTGTGTTTCTATTCTGAAATATATCCTTGGAGAATATCTGACTTTGTGGGAGCAGCAGAAGACAACAGAGGAAAATCTGTATCGTTTTGACATGTGCTGTAAGATCAAAAACGGGGTGACACAGGATTTTTTTCGACACGATCTGTAAGTATTTTTCTACGAAATATATCGTGTTCGAGTTTAAAAACTATGAAAAGCCTATTACTCAGAGGGAAATTTACACTACAGAAAAATATCTGTACGAAAAAGCTCTCCGTAAAGTTGCGATCATTATTTCCAGAAAAGGAGCGGATAAACATGCGAAAATGGCTGCACGGGGAAGTCTACGGGAAAGCGGGAAACTGATCATCTGCCTGTCCGATGAAGTTTGAAAAGCGATGCTCCAGATAAAAAAAGAAGGGGAAGAACAACGGGAGAGTACCTGGAAAATATTTTGGATGATATGCTGATGCGCCTGGAAAAATAAAAAATTTTGTGAAAAATAACTCAAAATACTCATTTCGAAGGCAGAGTTTTGGAAGATGATCCGCTGCCTTCGATTTTTTTTATTTTCGAAATAAATCTGTTGTTGTAATATGGAAATTGATGTGGCATAATAAATGGGAAAATGTTAAAAATAAGAAAAATCCAGATTAAGGAAATGTAAAGTTGCATTTTCAGGATAACATGGCTCCTGACAGATTATGACAGGAAGCGAGTATGACAAAGGAGAAAATTATGGCAAGTTTTTTCAATGATCTTATCTTTGTTGTGTGGAGTATCATTATTTTTGTTTGGTATGTCCCTAATGGGCGATGGTCTGAAGCTGGCAGCAGGTAATAAGCTGGAAGCATTTCTTTATAAGATGACCAATACTCCGCTGAAGGGAGTTGCACTTGGTACTTGTGTTACCAGTGTTATCCAGTCTTCTTCAGCAACTACCGTTATGGTCATCGGTTTTGTTAACTCCGGTATGATGAAACTGAAACAGGCGATCGGTATCATCATGGGAGCAAACATCGGAACCAGCATTACAGGATGGATCCTGTGCCTGTCCTACATTCAGGGCTCCGGTGGTATTGCAAGTATTCTTTCTACTGCAACCATTTCAGCAGTAGTCGCAGTCATTGGTATTATTCTTCGTATGTTCTGCAAAAGATCCGTACATAAGAATATCGGAAACATTATGATTGGTTTCGCAATTCTGATGACGGGTATGCAGACCATGAGTGGTGCTGTTGCACCGTTGAGAGAAAGCCCGGTCTTTATTGACATGCTGACGATGTTTTCCAATCCGATCGCAGGTATTCTGGTAGGTATTGCTTTCACGGCCGTATTGCAGAGTGCATCTGCGACAGTCGGTGTACTGCAGGCACTTTCCGTAACAGGAATCCTGACATTTGCCAGTGCATTCCCGATCGTCCTTGGTATCGGTGTTGGAGCAGCCTGTCCAGTTCTGATCTCTGCAATCGGAGCTAATAAGAATGGTAAGAGAACTGCACTCATCTATCTGATGAATGACTTATTCGGTCTGATTTTGTGGTCTATTATCTTCTATACCGCAAATGCTATCGTGCATTTCGGATTTATGGATATGATCATGACCCCGGTAACGATCGCAGCACTGAATACCGTGTTCCGTGTAGCTACAGTTGTTGTTCTGTTTCCATTTATTCCGAAGCTTGAAAAACTGGTGTGCATGCTAGTGAAAAACAGTGCAGAGGAACTGGAGGATGAGGCAGACTTCGATCTTCTGGAAGAACGTCTGATCAATTACCCGGCACTTGCAATTGCTCAGTGTCACCGTGCGATGAACGGCATGTCCAAAAAATCTTCGCAGAATGTCAACAGAGCCATGAATCTTCTGAATGATTATCAGCAGGATAAGTACGATAAGGTTCAACGTAAAGAAGATCTGATCGACAAGTATGAGAGCCGTCTGGGAGAATATCTGATTCAGCTTACCAAACGTGAGATGAATACAGCACAAACAACACAGGTTTCTCTGTATCTGCATACGATCAATGACTTTGAGAGAATTGGTGACCATGCTTCCTATATTGCACATATGGCAAATGAAATGCATGATAATCATACACAGTTTTCTCAGGCAGCCTGGGATGAACTGAATATCGTTATGGAGGCAGTTCGAGAGGAGATCAATGTCACCTGTAATGCATTTATGAAAGATGACAAGGAAGCAGCTCAGAGAGTTGCACCTTTAGGGGCTGTGATCACAAACCTTTGTGACGAGTTAAAGATGCACCATGTAGAACGTCTCAGTAAGGGAGAATGCGGACTTGAGGAAGGAACCGTTTTTAACGACATCCTGAACAGCTTTGGCCGTATTGCAGCGCACAGCGCAAGCGCAATGACCGCACTCTTAAAGAGCGGTGATACAGATGCGGATCCGCATATCCATGATTCCAAGATCTATCCGACAGACAGCTGGGAGTATTACACATATTTCAATGAGTACAGACAGAAGTATGATGTGATTGCTAATGCTGAACATGTTTTAAGCATGGAACCGGAAGAGGTAGAATAATAAAAATAACAGAGTAAACAGAAATTACAGAGCAGGATTAGAAATGCTCTGTAATTTTTTTGTATGGATATATATTTATGGATATGCTATACTGAGCAAAAAACTTTTGTAGTTAGTTTATAAAAGGTGACATTGGCTTCGACAGGTGAAAAAAGCTTTTATGAAGTTGTATACAAAAGAGAAATTTGAAAGAGAGAACACAATATGTATGAGATCATGAGTGCAGATGAAGCTATTCGCCTGATCAGGGACGGGGACTGTATCTGCGTGAAGTTCATTTGTAGGAATCGAGAACCCGACGGAACTTCATGAGGCATTGTATCGAAGATACCAGAAACTGCAGTCGCCGGACGCATCTGACGATCGTAATCCAGCGCCGGTTTCGGCGTTTGGGATGACGAACACAATGCGGAAGGATATATCCGTGAAGGTGCGGTGGACAAGCTGATCTGTGGCCATTTTGGAGCGATGATGAGTACCAAGAAACTGGTACTGGAAGATAGATTTGAGGCATATAACCTGCCGCTTGGATGCATTTCTCATGCAATCCGTGCACAGGCGGGAGGACTTCCGGGAGCTTTATCGAAGGTTGGACTGGATATTTTTGTTGATCCACGAAGAGAAGGACCTGGAATCAATCGTATTTCGATTGATGATTCGCTGGTCAAGCATGTGGAAGTAGACGGAGATGAATTCCTTTATTATAAATTGCCAAAGATCACGATAGCCATGATCAAGGGAACGGCTGCAGACAGAAAGGGAAATATCACATTTGATGATATGTTTATGTCCGGTGATGCACTGTCCATCTGTCAGGCTGTCAAGGCAAACCGTGGAAAAGTCATTGTGCAGGTGGATCGTCTTGTGGCTACACCGTCTCGTCCGCGTAATGCCATTATTCCGGGATGTCTGGTCGATGCAATCGTTGTGGCAGAGCCGCAAGAGCGTAACGAAGCGTATACGGCACTTACCGGAAGTTTTGAGATTCCATATAAAGAATGGCATACCTGGAATGAGAAAATCAATGATCTTTCTCAGAAACAGCGTAAAAACAATATTCCGGCAAACATCATCGGAAAAAGAGCAGCGCAGGAACTGCGTGTGGACGATATCGTAAATATCGGAATTGGAATACCGGAGACAGTTGCCAGATTTGCCAGAAAAAGTGGAATGCTGGATATGATCACACTTACAGTAGAGTCCGGCGGAATTGGAGGTTTTCCTGTTTCGGGTGAGGCATTTGGAGCTATGATCGGTGCGGCTTCTGTTTAGATATGGCAAACCAGTTTGACCTGTATGACAATGGTGGACTGGATGTCTGTTTTATGGGTGCACTGGAAGTTGACAAATATGGAAATATCAATGCACACAGAGGCACAGGAGCATTTGCGGGTATTGGCGGTTTTGCCAATATCACCGCCAAAACTCCGACAGTTGTTTTCTGTATGACATTCAACGCCAAAGGACTTGAAGTCACCCAGGAGAAAGGCGTCGTGACGATTCACAAAGAAGGCGAGATATCCAAATTCGTAGAGAAAGTCTCCAGCGTCAGTTTCTCAGCAAAACGTGCGATTGAAAACGGTCAGAAAGTTCTATATGTGACAGAACGTTGTGTTTTCCGCCTTACTCCGAAAGGTCTGAAATTTAATCGAAGTGTATCCGGGTGTGGATATGAAGAAAGATATTATAGACAGGCTGCCATTTGAGGTAGAAGTCTGAGATAATGAAAAAGTACAGAACAAACATTTGTATGAATGTGATATATATGAAAATAGCGGGAGGTAAAGTAAATGACGAAACTTGAAAATTTTGTAGGAATGATGACAGGACATTTTGATAATAAGGATCAATTTGATAAGATGCAGGAAGAAGGAAAAACATATCCATATGCTGAACATATAAATACAATCTGTAATGACAAAATAAATAATCTTCCTGAAGATTTCAAAGACATATTTGTTGTTGAAGAGAGTTACTATGAAATTAATGGGAAACGTCATGCATCCCCGCATCTTTTCCTTATCACGGAAATAGAACAGGGAATTTTACTTTCTTCTTATGAAATTCCAAAAGGAGAAGATAAAAATACATTTTCATATGATTCTATGAAGAAGGTTGATTACGCTAAACTAAAAAAATCTGAAAAATTTACTCCGGCACTTTATCATGAAAAGGACGGAATCTGGGAGGGAGGCAGTACAAGCCAGTTTTCTCCGGTAATGACCTTTAAACTTTGGGAAAAGTTTTCCGATGATTTCCTGGAAGTATCTGAAAGCATGGAAGTTAATGGGAAGAGAACTTTTGGATATGATGAACCAATAATTTATAAGCGTGTATAATCAAATAGCGGTATATTGATATGACTTTCAGTTTGTTTGGCTCATAACAATTTAGACGAACTTTTTTGATATAAAAACCAGGAGGTGTTTTTGTGCAGAATTCACAACAAATCTTCAAACTTCATTCCGAATACAAACCCACCGGCGACCAGTCCCAGGCAATTGAAAAACTGGTGGTATTTTGTGGTATGTGGGTGGTTGAACATCCGGATGTTGTGGAAGCGATAGTGGTGAGAGCATAGGTGAAAAGCGGGTGGATGAAGAGGGTTTGTGACTTTTCATCGCCTGCTTTTTGATTATAGATGTTGAATGTGACAGGAAGGATGGACTGGGAGAGATAGAAGAAAAAAGAATTAGAAGTTTTTATTTATTGTAATATTTCATGTAGCGGCATTAGTAAAATAGTGTCGCTACAAAAAGCTGACTTATACATTGATATTATATGCATAACTCAAAATAAAATTGTTAAAAATAGAAAAAGAAACAATATATAACGAAAAAATCTCTAAATAAGAAATTTACATTGACTGAGAGAAGAGTAAAACATATAATAAAGGTGGAGGTGTATAAGAATGTTAGTAAAAGTAAGTGTTGAAAATTTTAAATCTTTTGATAAAGCAGCAGAGCTGACAATGATTTCCTCAAATAAAATACGAACAAATGCAAATCACAGGTTAAAGATAAAAAGTACCCAGTTATTAAAATATGCAGTAGTTTATGGAGCAAATGCATCTGGAAAGACCAATCTGGCATTGTTCTTTAAATTTTTTAAAGATAGTGTCTGTAATGGTATTCCGATAGAAGCTACACAGATGTTTTGTAAGAATCGGCAGGAGAATAAGGAACGAGAAAGTAGTTTTGAAATTCAGATTACTGTAGATGACAAATTTTATGCCTATGGTTTTTCCGCAGTTTTAAGCAGACGAAAAGTAACCGGAGAATGGTTATATGAATTATATCAGAATGGTTCAGCAAAATGTCTCTTTGAACGAGAAGGAAGTAAACGTCCGGTGTTAAATGATGGTATTACGCTGACAAACACAGAAAAAAATAAATTTGAAACCTATGCAGATGATTTTGAAGGAAATGAAACATCTTTGTTCCTGACAGAAATGAATCGTGGAAAAAAATATAGCACACGATCTAAATTATTGTTTTTCCGGGATGTATATGATTGGATTCAGAATCATATTTCGATTATCACACCGGATACGCCATTGATTGATTTGGAATATTATTATGATGATAATTCGCTGAAGCGATTAACAAATTGATCAAAACATTTGATACGGGAATCAGCCAGGTGAAAATTGAAGAAATTACATTGGATGAGTTATCAAATGCATTGCCGAAATCAGTATTTGATAAGATGATGCAGCATGTAAAAAATAGAATGGAAGAGCAGGAAGAACCATCATTCAGAATGACGATGAGGTCGAAGGAAACTTTCTTTAATATCGAAGTTGAAGGACATTCTGAACCGAAGGTCACAACAATCCGGTTGCATCATAATAAATCGTTTTATGAGTTTGGCTTTGATGAAGAATCAGATGGAACAAGAAGATTATTCGATTTGATGGATATGCTGTTGAATAAACGAGATGATGTTCTTTATGTTGTGGATGAATTGGAGAGAAGTTTACATCCGAAGTTGACAGAACGATTTTTGCAATTGTTTATGCAGCTACATGATGAGCAGCGTATGCAGCTATTGTTCACTACACATGAATCATCCATTATGGATCAGGCTATTTTTAGAAGGGATGAAATCTGGTTTGTAGAACGTAACGCAGAAAATGCAAGCTCTATTTATTCCTTAGATCGTTTCAAGGAGAGGTATGATAAAGTGTTGAGCAAGGCATATCTGGAAGGAAGATATGGTGCGATACCGGTATTTTCAACATTCGATTTTGCGCGAGCAACGAGTCAGACGGATGTGCTTGCACAGACACCTGACGACTGCCGCGACAGTGCAGAAAGTATTTCTGCACCGAGAGAGGAGGAGTAGCCTTGGCTCCAGTAAGAAGTTATACGAATTGGAATAGTAGAACTACAGATGAAGAAGAACAGGTCGAAACATATAAATGAAGATTATATAGAAGGATGAATGTATGGAGAATAAAGTTATAATATTAGGTGCTGGTATAGGTGCAATGACGATGGGATTTGAAAATGCGGGTTGTAGCGTTGTTGCAGCTTATGAAAGGGATAGAAGGGCAATTGAACTTTATAAGAAAAATATAAGTGGTGAAATAAATGAACTGGATCAATTAGGAACAAGCAATTTGGAAGATGTGCCGGATATAGATATATTAGCATGTGATTTTTATAGAGATTTAAGTATAGTTGATCGAAACCCCAAAAATACTACAGATATCAATAATGCTATTCAATTTATTTTAGATTATAGAAAGCCAAAAATTATATGCTTTTTTATCCCCCGGGCTTGTTTAAAATGGGAAAAGTTTGTACAGCTGTTAGGGAATATAAATAACAGAGGATATGATTACAAGTATAAACAAATATATACAGAACAGGCAACAGGACTACCGATAACAGAAAAGAGAGTCTATTTGGTGGCAATCCATAGATCATTAGGCGATGTATTTGAATTTCCTTGTTTTGATGAAAAGAAAATGTTTTCTCTAGAAGAAATATTGGAAAATAAGCCTGTAGAAGAATTTTATCGAAAAGTTAATTGTAATTGTGTTAATGAGATAAGCACAAAAGATACATTTTTTTGTTGGAAACAAAATAAATACATAGAATCAGATTTGGCAGATACAAATTTAATAAAGATTCCATTAGTCAGGAATGAAAAAGTAATCAGAAAGATAACTCATAGAGAATTGGCAAGATTGAAGAATCTACCAGATGATTATCAACTTGATACAAGAAATAAAGCGTGGATGTATAGACAGTTGATGTATGCCCCTAATACAAAAATCATGGAACAAATAGCAAGTGAAATAGGAAATACATTGAAAAGAAATATTTTACAAAAGTCAAATATGATGAGAGAACAAACATTTGCAGAGTTGTTTAGGAGATATCTTATCGCAAAGTGTAAAAATATAGTAGAAGAAAAAATTGTGTGATTTTAAATGTAATGTTGATGGAAAAGATATTTGCTTTGAAATTAAAAATTTACAATAGTGATTATGCAATTGAAAAAAATATAAAGCGAGCATGTGAAAGATTATTGCGATTAAAAGGTGATAATTTAATTTTAGTTATAGGAAACGTTGTTTCAAAAGAAATAAAAGCAAATTGTTTTGAAGTATATGGGATACATATTTGGGATGTAAAAAATTTTGCTTTGGTTATTTGAAGAATTTTTCAGATATAAAAAATGAATTTTATATCGTTATTAACATATAGTATAGATGATTTACAATTAGAAATTCCAGAGCCACAATTATTTGAAGAAAAACAAATCGAAAAAAGGGAGAGAACATGGGAAGAACGGTTAAAAAATATACAACCTGGAAAAGAATTTTTTAAGGAATATGAAAAGATTTGTACAGAAATTTTGAAAAATATACTTGGAGAGTATTTGGGCTTATGGGCTGTGCAAGAGCATTCAAATGAAGAGTTATACTGTTTTGACTTATGTTGTAAAATCAAAAATGGAGTGGATCAGGATTTCTTTAACACAATACAAAATTATTTTAATACAAAATATATAGTATTTGAATTCAAAAATTATAAAGAAAAAATAACTCAAAGAGAAATTTATACGACGGAAAAATATTTGTATAAAAAGGCATTAAGAAGTGTAGCAATTATTGTGTCAAGAGAAGGAGCAAGTAGAAATGCACTTTTAGCAGCAAAAGGTTGCTTAAGGGAAAACGGAAAGTTGATTTTATGTTTATCCGATAAAGATTTAAACGAACTGATTCATATAAAGGAAAAAGGCGAACAGCCAACAGCAGAGTTTTTTGAAGCTATGTTAGATGATATACTGATACATTTGGAAAAGTAAAAATTAAAAGTATAGAACAAATATCATGAGGAATCTTTTTAGAAGATAATAATATTATTGATGAAACTGGAGATTATGTAACTATATGTTCAACCCAGAAGATGGATAAAGAAAGATACGATGATTACAAACTATTAGCCATGAATTATGGGAAACTGGAAGAATGTATATATGAAGATGGGACGTTTAGTATTTTGTTAACATATTCAAGTTATATTAAGGGACAACAACTTGCAGCATATATTGAACAAAAAGATAATGTGATTCTAGCATATGGATAACTGTGGAGAAATTATGTGAAATGATAGAAAGAAGTACAGAACAAACATTCGGTT